>Ga0214544_1000040_pt1 | contig 142167 bp, 57 predicted proteins | sample CNSS3metaG_FD_160074 | JGI IMG/M metagenome (GOLD analysis project Ga0214544, IMG submission 160074) | Root nodule microbial communities from cowpea collected in UCLA plant growth center, Los Angeles, California, USA - CNSS3 | ecosystem: Host-associated > Plants > Roots > Nodule | place: USA...
TAAGAACCATAGATATCCTTCTTCTAGAAAAACTATTTATTTATAGATTAATAGATTAGATAAACACAATAATAAAAATTTTAAATACTTTTTTTTAATTTTTTTTTTAAATTTAGTTTAAACAAATTCACCGGTGAAAGATAACTTTGAGAATTGAAAATATTTTTGCATACATTTTAAAATCTTACAGAAATATTACTCAAAAATCTGTCATTAATAGCGCAATCGCTACTTAAAAAACTGTCATTAATAGCAGTAATTGCTACTCAAAAATCTGTCATTAATAGCGGCAATCGCAACGTAGATGAGATTTCCATAGTCTGCACCGGTTACAATGAGTGACAATTGTAACATTCTAATTTTAGCAGCTTAAAACTAATAAAATAGGATATTTCATCTTAGTGTTCAAAACAAATAAACAAATGTATAAAGTATATTAATACAGTCTTACAAATGATCAAACTATATAAATATATCAACTATACATGCCAAACATTTCTAACTCTAGACACAAGCTAACTACTTACAACAACTTCCCACTAAGACCTCCTTCGACCTAAAAGATGGCTCCTCAACCTCCAGAGGTGTCTCTGAAACTGCATCCACCACTGCTCTCACCGAATAGGTGATCATCGCAAAAGGAAAACATACAACATAAGACAAAAACACAGAAAAAGGGTAAGCTAATGACTTTCAAAGAATTTTCTTAAACCATATAATATCGATATATCTAACAACTACAAACAAGCATATATTCACACACATATATTTCTAAACTACGACTCAACTAATCCGGATACATTCATTGAGGTCGGATCCAGTCAGTTATGCACTTGTAGTGGCCTCTCATGCTCTGCAGAGCGACAGATTAAGAGAGTCAAAACTCTACCACATACAAGGTCAGTCCGTTAACACCTATGTTCAAGGAAAAACCCCTAGGCTAGTACCTCCTGCTCCTCTCACCACATACCCCATTCCTTTCTACTTGAGAATTTGAATGGTTATTAGAGTGTCAGGATAAATGCCAAGACAATCCCTATCTCAATGCATACACTACCACAATCACTGCTAATCCTCCTTGGGTTAGCATTAACCAATCTCAACTCAGTATCATATAAACAATCTCATATCATATACTCATCATTCATAATAATTACAAAGCTTCTATGATAACTAAAATACCACCCAATTTAACTCAAAAATACAAGTTTCAGGTTCTGACTCACTCGCCCAGCTAGTAACACTCGCCCAGCCACTGGTCCAGGTATGGAAGTTTCTGACTTGGAAATTCGACCAGCGAGTAGCACTAGCCCAACCACTGACCCATGCTAGCCCAACGAGTATGCGAATCTGCATAATTCTGTAGATCAGTGTTCTGCATAATTCTGTAGATCAACTTATTCGCCCAGCGAGTAGGCTCGCCCAACGAGTAAGCAAATCTGCATAATTCTACAGAAACTTATTTAAGCAGAATTATACCTATTCAACCAATCCATACAACTCCAAAACCTCCACCAAAGACCATTCGAGTATCGAACATTAATTCTATTAAAATATTTACACCAATTGCATCCAATTGCACCCATATCATACGATTATTCTCAAACAACAGATAAAACCTAAGTATTTATCGTTTTCAAACATCACAACTCAATTCACATATCAAACACATCAATCAATTACAGAATAATCATATAATAACATTCCTAACAAGTTTGTGAGACATAAAAGACATTAGCTTCCCTTACCTGGTATCCTGCTTAAACAATTCTATAAACGTCAAACGTCTCTAACTCCACAGGATTCTCTATCTACATATAGAAACATCACAAGAACGATCAGGACATACCATTATGATCACTGGTCAGCAAGACTCATATTGATAAATAAAACGACACATATGCAAGCGGTAAAGTGCTTACATACAATAGAAAATAGAAAAAGATCAAAAAGACAACGAAAACTTAACTTACACCGAACAGAGAGGTCCAAATTGAAGAGCTCACCAAGAGGATCAATCCTACTATCTCAGTTCTTCAATCAGACGACCGAAAAGACAGAACTTTTAGAGAGAAGTCAGAGAGCTCTAGAAAAGTGGTTTGTAGAAAGATGATGTGTTTTAAAATAATAAAACTCGTGTATAACTTCTATTTATAATAAAACCTTTTTAATATTAAAATAATCGAGTTTTACTATTTTTAAACCACTATCACTTCTAAAATACCATTTTCTGGTATTTTACAACAATACTAGCCAATAAGGTGAGTTTAGTTTTGTTTCAATTGTAATGTTAATGTTTTTTTTTTCTTATGCAGTTTTATGTTTGTAAATTCTAATTATTAATTCAAAGAACCAGCGTTTCTCGTTACTCCGAAATACTTTGTTCAAAAACCTTACTCCTTTCTGTTTGTTTCAGCCGTCACAATCATCGTTCTAGTTAGTTTTTTCCCAACAAACACACATTCGTTGTTCCATTCCATTTCATTCGCTTAATATTCCAAAAAATTGGAATGGCCACAACAGCCCCAAAGTTGATCTCCGACAAGAACGAGATGCGAAACTGGTCTCGCTCCATGCGGGCCCAAGGCAAGCTAATTGGGTTTGTTCCCACCATGGGCTTTCTCCACGCGGGCCACCTCTCTCTCGTCTCCCAGGCCCGCTCCCTCTGCGATGTCGTCGCCGTCTCCATCTACGTCAACCCGGGCCAGTTCGCGCCCTCCGAGGATCTCTCCACCTACCCCTCTGATTTCCAAGGAGACCTCCGCAAACTCGCTGCACTGCCCGGCGGCGTCGACGTCGTCTTCCACCCTCGCAATCTGTATGATTATGTAAATAACAGTGGTGACGTGGCGGGTAAGGGAGGTGGCGCGGCGGCGTCTTGCGTTGATGGTGATGGGTCGGGGCACGAGACTTGGGTGAGGGCTGAGAAGCTAGAAGTGGGATTGTGTGGAAAAAGTAGGCCCATTTTCTTCAGAGGGGTGGCTACTATTGTGACCAAATTGTTCAACATTGTAGAGCCGGATGTGGCTGTGTTCGGGAAAAAGGATTATCAACAGTTGAGAGTTATTCAGAGGATGGTAACCAATTTCTCATAGCTTTTCTGTTTTTGATTTATAAGAAAAAAAAATGATATTTTTGGTTAAACAGGGTAATTGACAATTTATGCTATCAATGTGTAAATAGGTGTTAATTTAGTTCCTGATTGAACTAAAACTATGACTTAGTGTCTGTTATAAAACTTAATAGTAAACTGTTCTTTGAATTATAACAGATTAATGCTAATATCATACCTAGTTCTCTGGGAACAATGAATGTCAGTCGCTAATGAAAAATCAACAAGTTCGACCAAATTTGTTTATGCTATGCTTACTACTGAGTTAGATGTTGGTTCATAGACTGACTTATTAATGATTTTTGTAGGTTCGAGATCTTGATTTTTCCATAAAAGTGATCGGTGCTGAAATAACACGTGAGAGTGATGGCCTGGCAATGAGTTCACGTAATGTGCACCTTTCACCTGAAGAGAGGGAAAAGGTATTTTGTTTAACCAATTATTTTTAACTGCTCAAAGCCAGCAGTGACATTAAACTGCAAAGCATCTTGAAAGAATATGTAATGATTATGTTCCAGAGCTTTCTTTATGTCATCCACTTCACTTTCAGCTGCACTAAGCCTTAACAAATTGTTAGTATATTTTGCCTTCTATATAGAGAGATTTATTTCAATCCTTTTCAGGCACTATCAATAAATAAATCTTTGTTAAAAGCTAAATCTGCAGCAGAAGATGGTGAAGTGCATTGTGAGAAGTTGAGGAATTTGGTCATCCAGTGTATTTCTGAGGCCGGTGGTAGGGTTGATTATGCTGAGGTAAGATGCAAAATGTTGTTCTGTTCTGTGCTTAATTTGAAAGCGCATGATTAATGAACTAATGCCAGAGTTACTTTGGCAATGACGTATGCCTTATTAAAATATATTTGGACCCAACAGATCCTTGAATGAAGCCAAAACAGTACAGAAGTAGAATTTTGAATAATAGAAGGTATTGTTAATGCAACTACATACGATTCCTGCAGATTGTTGATCAAAATAATTTGGAGAAAGTGGAAAAGATCAAGGGTCCTGTTGTCTTCTGTGTCGCTGCATGGTTTGGGAAAGTCAGACTTATAGACAACATGGAAATCAACTTGTCCATAGGTGTTTAGTCACCTTCTATCATCTCAGACACGGACCACACGCTTGATAGTTCAGACCACATGCTTAACAGTTCTTAGTTATAGATCATGATAGATTTTTGCTAACCATGCATGATTACCTGTAGATGCATTTTTCCGCATTATGAAATTCGCAGAGAGCTTCTACCAGTGGACACTTCTAGGAATCAATGAAGTGGGTTTTTCCTTTTTAATCAGGAACTCATGCGTGTTTTATTCACACACGAGTTCAACTATTTGCTGAATAAAACCTCCATGAATGTGAGAGGGGGAGGACTGAAATTTACTGAGTGCAAATAATTGTATTGAAGGTTCAACTATTTTTTCTTAAAGATTTATTTTATCGTTATGGTTTTGTTCTGGCAAAACTGTGCCAAGGACAGAGACTCCCCCAGGTTGAAGGAGAACGTCTCACCAATCTGCCCCAATCAATGCGTAGGTAAGATATATTTTTTCACATTTGGTGCTTTGTTTTATTTATCATTCTTCAAAGGTGATTTGATCCACAAGGCCATTGTTGACTGAAGCTGAGGCAGTGGCCTGCAAGAATTTTAACAGTTTAAAAAGTGAACTACTCAACTACCTCTAATAATGGTGTAATTTTTCACCTGATTTGACCTTATTCTGTTGAACAGAGAGATCCGATTTGCAAGAGATTCAGATGGAACTTCCTTGCCGGAGAAAATATGGCTAAAGGTTAAACTTCTTCTACTTGGTTGGTTTGGTTTATGAAACTTTGGACATTTAAGATATGTTTATCAGGAAGCATATAAACTTTCTACTGTTCCTTCCAGCAACAATTCTCTATCGGGGTCAATGATGTAACTCGTGTCCTTAAGCGCATGAAACCATGCACTGAATTAGAAAGCTCTGCTCAGCTCGTCCCTTTAAGAAGCAACAACAATAAAACTCCTTCAGTTAAGCTTCAGGTTGATTTCCTGTGTAGAATATGCAGACCTTAGTTAATTGCCTATTTACTACCTACCTTCATTTTTACTTATTAGTTCGTCACTTGCAAGTAAATTCTTCAACATGTACTTTTTATGGTGTTCTAACCTTTACATGGTGCTGCAAACAGCTAACTACGACAAAATAGATTATTTGTTTAAGCTGATTAGTGCAAATTCTAATGGTTGTTTTTGGATGTTTGCATGGTGCTGCAAACAATAATCGTTAAACTTACCCTTTTCCGCTCGTAGGCTTCACGACCACGAAGATGGAGGTAGCAATATCTGATGAAAGATAAATATCTTCTGTCAGGTTAATTGGCCGAAAACATGCATCATAAAAAATGCACAAATAGATGCATTGATGCTGTAAAAATATTTTATATTATCACACAATTACAAGTTATCATGTACAATAAGCTTTTTATTTTTATAATACTATTTTAATATTAATAATTGTCATAATTTTTAATTTATTAAACACATACACAGAAACTAAACTCTTATCAAGTACCTAAATAAAGGAAGAGAACATAATATTTACTCTATAAATTTGTTGACTTCTATAATAAATTAACAAGTTATGTCAAAGGTAACATTTGATTGATTAACAATGCAATAACTTTGGCACTGAAAAAGCATGTCTAGTAAATTCAATTAGGAATCCATACATATATCCAAGGCTGAGATTTAGAAAAGCTAGGAACATTTTGGTTTTAGAAAATATTTTCTATTTTATTTTTATTTATAAACGACATTTTATTTTATTTTGTTTCTTGTTTTTACAAGTTTATATAAGAAATCATAAAAATAATAGTTTTTCATTGTATCTTTGAACAACTCTTTGAAAACAAGTAGAAATCAGACATTTTTAGAAAAACAGTCACTTCGTTCCCTGAGTGGACCAGGACAATGTGAAAGATAATATTAAGATTGCTGGAGAAAATCTTAGTTAAGGAAAAAAATTAAATGCTTTACCATTTAACACCAATAAAAAATGAAATTAAAACATTAGTGAGGTAGAACAGTTGTGGGGTAACAGTTAGACCCATTCAACTTATTAAATCAATGGTCTAATCGGATTTTATGAAGAAAAAATTGAATAAAATAATAAAAGAAAACTTATAATTTTTAATAAGTTTATTACATTAATAAATAATATAACTCTAGAAAATATATTTTTACCAAAGTATTCAATAATGTCAAAACAGTCGAGTGGTTTGTTCTCTTGCTGGGTTGTTGCAGCATGTAATTAGTAAGTTATCATAATGAGGTGGTGTGTACCAATGTGAGCACAATTCAATGATGGTGCTTAACTATGTGTTCACATTATCATTTCATTTTTCTTCAATTATATCATTATTGAATGAAAACACAATCAGGTATGTAATCCTACAGTGTTCTCATGCACTGTTCTTATTTTCTCTACAAACTCACATAACATGTGAAATCAACCGAAAGGGAAATCAATGTAACAGAGAAATGGAGTCCCTTGTAACTAAGGCCTCCATCTTAATACTTGATAGCTTTGTCCTCCACGGGTTTCGTACTCAAGATTCAGCTGTGGGAAGATACCGCACAGAATGGAGTCCACATGCTTCCAGTACCTTACCCTCCATTTCTTCCAAAACAGCAGGGGAACAATGAAAAGTCCAAGGCCAAAAACAAACCCCAATTCAGCCCTTATGATATTTCCACCAGTTCCATGCGACCTTGCATTTGGTGTAGTTGATGGCCCAGGTATTTCATTCCTACAGTTTTTAGGCAAAGGAGGTCCACACAATTCTACATTACCATCAAAGGAAGATGCATCAAATGATTGAAGTTGGGTACCTTCAGGGATTTTCCCTTTCAGAAAGTTATAGGAAAGGTTTAGATATGAGAGGTAATTTAAACTTGCAAGCTCTGTGGGAATTTCTCCATCCAAATTGTTACATGACAGGTCCAATGACTCGACCTCTTTTAGATTCCCCATAGATGAAGGGATTTGACCTGTTAAACCATTATGAGACAAGTTGAGAGCATAAAGTCCAGTAAAATCCATAAGCTCTTCTGGTATCGTTCCATCAAAATTGTTGGACGAGAAGTCGACAGATGTGACGAGATTCAGGACTTTAACAAACTCCAACTGTAAACCTTTTATTGTAAGGATCACAGAATCCTGATAATACATACCACCAAATCTAAGGACCTCAGATCCTATGCGATTGAACTTTGATGCATCATGATATTCATCAAGCTTCATTGCCTTCCATGTTTTGAAACATTTTCCTGGAAGTAAACCACTAAAGTTGTTCAAAGCCACATCAAAAATTTGAAGCATTGGCCAAGTACTGTTAGTATCAGGACATTCGATATGATCTTGAAATTTGTTTCCCCTCAAAATCAGGACACGGAGTGTGGATATTGTATTTAAGAAGTATGGAAATGCATCATCTACGTGATTGATTCCGAGATCCAACACCTCTAATGATGTGCAATGGGCAATGGATTTGGGAATTAGGCCGTGTAGTTGATTACTATTGAGATCCAGAGTCCTTACAGCACAAGATGATGGAAATTTATCTGGAATAATTCCATAGAACTTGTTATGTTGCAGATTTAATACTTCAATTGCGTCACTCTGTGTTAGGCACTCTGGAATCATCGCATTGAAATGATTATAGGAAACATCCAGAACTTTCAGCTGTGAACTATTGCACAAGAATTGAGGAAGACTACCAGATAAATTATTTTTGAACAGAGACAGGAAAATTATGGAAGACACGTTAGTACCAACATCTGAAGGAACAGTGAAACTGAAATTATTACTTGAATAGTCCAAATAAGTGGCATGCACTGGGAATATTTGAAGCTTCCCTTGGAGTTGGTTAGCATGAAGGTCAAGGACGCTCAGATTGGAACCAGTGTTCTGCACAGATCCTTCTAAACTGCTGAGAAAATTGTGAGAAAGATTTAATTGAACAAGAGAGTTAAGTTGCCAGATCCATGCTGGTATTGGTCCTTGAATATGGTTACTTGAGAGGTCTAAAGTGGTTATTCTGGAATGGTTTTTCAAGAAACTAGGGAACTCTGTGAGGTAGCAGGAAGCCAACTCTAAACGGCTCATATCGCGGAAGGAAGATAAAAGGCCTACATCTATAAGATTTGTCTCCACCGACAAGTTGTTGTGTGAAAGAGCTAGTGTAGTTAGATTTGAAAGTCTCAGAAGCACATCTACCATTATTCTGCCATTTAACTTGTTGAATGACAGTTCAAGGACATTAAGAGACGTGAGATTAAAAATAGATTGAGGAATGGGGCCTTCTAAGTTATTACTTCTTAAATCAAGAATCTGTAACATGGAGAAGGAGATGTTTGAAAATTCATCAATCTGTCCACGAAAACGGTTGTTGGAAAGATAAATACTTTGTACCAATGGAAGTGCAAAAAGAGAAGCAGGGATGTTTCCATCAAGTAAATTGTCCTGTAAATCAATGTGAACCAGCTTTCTTAGGCCTTCCACGTGAGCATGAGTGATGGAACCTGTGAAATAATTGTGTGAGAATTCTAAATGCATGAGGTTCCTGGACATATTCAAGAACGGAATTAGACCAGTGAAGTTATTAAACCGCAAACGCAGAGAAGTGAGTTCCTTGAGTCCTGACATTGAACTGGGCAGTGTTCCGTTAAAATGGCAATTAGAAATATCTAAGATGGATAACTGCTTAAGATAACCTATAGAAGCTGGTAATGCTCCTGAGAACCTCGTGTGACTCACAATTAATTCCTGAAGGGAACCATTCAGAGGTAATTCAGGCAAAGATCCATTAAGATCATAGTTGAATGATATGTCTATGTCAGACAATGTTGCTAACTGAAAGATCTTCTCTGGAAATATTCCCGTCAATTTACAGGCACTAAGGTGAAGAGATGTTAATTTTGGAAAATCAGCGAAGGTTCCTGGCACCGGGGATGATAAATTGTTTTGATCAAGACGAATGATTGATAGGTTTTGAAGTGCTGTAAGGGAAGGATGAAGGGGTCCTGAGATATTGCAGTTTGACATGCTCAGTTCCTGGAGGCTAGGTAGCTGCAACAAAGCATTGCTCCATCCATTGCCCTCAGCTGATACACTCACCCCATCCATGTACAATTGTCTAATCATGGTGAAGTTTTTGACAAGCATCTGTAGATCTAAGCTTTCAAGTTTCAGCGGTTGATTATAGAGAAAGGAAAGAGAAGAGATATCAAGAGTAACCAACCTTGCCAGGGAAGAAATCTCTATTGGAACCTGCCCCACAAAACCAGCATGAGATAAATTCAGATATGTCAAGTTCTTCAACTTGCTGAATCCGGATGGTATCTCAGAACTGAAGTTATTAACAGACAAAGTCAGTATCCGGAGACTCTGCAGCTTGAAAAGAGTACTTGAATTGTCAAATCCACCATTGATTGATTCTCCACTCAGGTCAAGGCCAATAACATGTCCCTCCTGATCACAGGTTACACCTATCCACTTACAGCAATCTATGCTTGAATTCCAGAACACAAGTTTGTGAGATTTTTCTTGCTCGAATCTGAGGCTGTTCTTCAGTTTTAGCAATGATTGTTGTTGATCTTCAACAATTTGACCAGAAACCCGGGTGAAATAAACAGTGTGGTGTATCCTGAAGCAGTAGCATAATAGGATGAAAAGGAAAGGAACATGGGAAATTCCCATTGGAGACTACTGAGAAAGACTCACAATGAACTGAAAAACAAAGGCCGAAGAAGGAAACAGGCTAACGATGGCTTATGGATCCTTTTTTTTTCAGTGTTTATCTTCCAATGCAATTTGCCAAAGAAATGTCATCAAAAGTGTTCTTAAATGTTATTTTTAAAGTTATAGCTCAATCATACAACTTATTTGTAGGACTATTGGTTCATTCATTCAGGAACATTAAATTTTTGAGAAAAATACACAGACGTCAACATGAATGTATTAATGTGATAGTGCATGAATTATGAAATGACCAAAAACAAGAGAGAGTGTTAGATGGGTGAAGCTAGAGTCAAAGTAAAGCGCGTGAACCCAAGTAACCTTAAGTAACGCTGCATATAGCATGACCCTACTTTCACAACGCCATTTTTGTTTTGCCTTACATCACAAGCTCCACTACTTGGAAAAAATGGGAAAAGTATTGAAGACTGAAAAGTATTAATATATATTTATTTTATTAATGTTAATGTTATTTTCATTTTAATAAACATAGGTAAAAAGTATTGAAGATTGAAAAGGTGTTTAATTATTTCACTCATTAACATATTTATTTTTATAAAATAGTAATTATGTTATTAAAGTGTATAGTTTTATTTAGTATTTAAATAATTTATTTATATTTTTTTAATTGTAAAATGTAACTAAAAGTAAAATTAGAAAGTCGCTTTATATATTATTGTAGATATAGACGTAAACTCATTTAGAAATATGTCTAGGAATTCGATTTCTTTGTTTTCTCAAACAAATTTTTAACTATCAATTTAGAATTTCTACCCAAAAATCTATGAACGGATCTAGAAATCCAAATAAGCCAGTGATTTTTCAATTATTTTAATGTTTCTTTTTTATAAAGCATAATTATTTAAACATATATCTTTTAATAAATAGTTATTTGACAAATAATTCTGATAAGATATTTACCAGTTTTACACAAAAACCTCAAACTATTTTTTTTTTATTTCTAATTATTAGAAAAGAAAACATAATAAAAAAATTTATTGTTGAGTCTTTCAACAAACAATACAATTCTACATATCACAATATATCAATTATTTAAAAATAGAAAGTACGATAATGATTTCTCAAAATTATGTTGGGCAATAAAATACTCGATTTGTATATTTTTCACTTCTCAATTTCAGTAATATTTTAACTTCTAACTCATCATTACCACATAATTTTTTCTACAATTTGTCTCAATATCATAAATTCATTGTTTCATACAGGTGATTGGTTATTTTGAAATAGATATAAATTATTATTGTAAAAGGATTTTTTGTGTGACAATATTAAACTATTCAATCCTGCATACTATGACACTACGAAGCACTGTTTGCCTATATTATTCTAACTTTTCCTGCAAAGTTTAGCTCTGTAACAACTGTCCTATTTAATTTCCAAAATATTGAAATCTGATAAACATAATTATAAATTTAGTACTTTTTAGGCATCGCTCTCGAAACTTCTTCACAATTTTGCTTTTAGAAAATAAAATTTAAATTATTTTTTGTCTTGACTTCTAAAAAATGTAAAATTATTTAGATATCGAAGTATTTATGATATTTCTTTGTAATGTTATTAAGTTAATATATAAAATAAAATTATATTTATTAAAAATAAAATAAAATATATCATAAGAAAATGAGAGAATAAAAGTTGATAAATATAAAAAGAAAACATAAATAAATAATTTTATAAAAAATTTATAAAAATAACGATCAATTTTTAAAAATAATAATTATATTTTAAAAGGTAAAATTAGAATTTTGAAACACAAAAGAAAGGAATCTTCTTGTTATAAATAATTTCTTTAATAACATATAACCGTGTAAAAGTCGTGGTAATATTAAATACATGATAATGTATTGATAAAAAACTATTTAATTAATGTTTCAAAGAAAGTAAAGAAATGAGTATATCCAATTTAAAAATATATTTATTTAATGGATATTTCTTGCAACACACCTCTAAGCAAAAAAAATTATAAAATATTTTGTTTACTTAAATGCATATTTACAAATTATATATTCACAAGTATATCTAATTACAAATAATTTATTTTCCATTTTTATCGAATCATCATCACATAGGATCTAAAACAACACCAACTCCTAAGATTCACTTTGTTATCTTACAACAAATTTTGAGTCCCCTTCACATATGCTTTTCAACGACCACCCTCACACTTTTGATCATGCAAGACGACACAAATGACAAGAATATCCATGTGAATCAAGCGTTTGTACATTGCCCCGAGTGTTTTCAACCCTATACAATAAAATCCATGTTCTCTTCTTCATCATGTTCATGCATTCTGACGATGAAGTTTTGTTGTTACTGTTGTTAATGAATGTGACAGGCTCCAGCTTGATAATATCAAAGTAAATTAAACAAGCACCGCACGAGAGATTCAACTGATTTTTTTTCTTAGATTTAAATATATTTTTATCCCTTAATTTTGAATGAAAAGTAGAATTAGTCTTTCCTTAAAACTTTAGCCTAATTTTAGTTCATTAACTTATGTTGCAACCAAAATCGTGACAGTACTGTATACATTGGTATAAGTTTGCACTCATTTAAGTCTGCATCTTGTCTAAATCCACACTTGGAAAGGAAAAATTTTCGGATCAAATTTCGAATGACTTTTTCATTGACTTCGTATTGGCAAGCAATACCTCGCATGGAATGCGGTTTAGATTGCTCCAACAAAGCAACAATCTCCAAGCGCTAATAATCATCCAGACTTAGACTTTGACCTTTGCACTTTGTGTACCGTTAATCTTTCACAACGATGTAAATTCTTTTTTCAATAAATATAGGGTTTATTATATTATTCATCATATTCCATAATTATATGACACATAATATTCTTATTATATAATTATATAATTATATAATTCTTAATATCCCACAAGTCTGTATCTTAGTTAATTCTTCATCAAATTCTTGAAATCAAATTGTAAATATAGGTGAGTGTATATTGTATATAGACAAATAACAAAGATTAGGAAGGAAAACTTTTTCCAACATACCTTTAATGAACAAATTGTAAAATATTTTTGTTTACTTAAATACATATGTAGAAATTATATATTCATAAGTATATTTAATTACAAATAACTTATTTCCCAATTTTACAAAACCACACATACATAAGATTTAGATAGGGGTGGCAAAACGGACAAGCTTAGTTATTTTGGCTCAACCTGTTCTTGACTCACCAAAACGGGCCAGAAGGATGGTTCGTCACCAAAAAATGAGCTAAAAAATGTAACTTATCCCGCTAGAGGGTGGTCGACGACTGACGAGCTACCCTGCCACTTTTCTTTTTAATTTTTTTAAAATTTTATTTATAAAATTTATTTGTATATTCTTATAAATATTTAAAATATATTTAATCATATATTTTTTTAAGTGATTAATTAATATTTTTAATTGATAAATTAAAATAATTATTATATTTATATACTTTTATTATAATTAATAGTTGAAACTTAATTCGTAATGATTTAAATTATAATATAATTATATATTTAAATTTTTAAAAAATTTAATATAAAAAATTTAATCTTTTTAATTATATTTAATTTTAAAATAAATAAATAAATAAATAAACGGATTAGGAGGCATGCTAGTTGCCAATTTTATCAAACTACTTTATTTTTATTAGCAGACGCATTTATGTGCTCCTACTTTTTAATCTTCATAGAAATTTGAATTAAGATAAAAAAATATAATTAATTTTTAAAATAGTTAAATATAAAATTTTGAAAAATAAAATATATACACAAAAGAAATTTTTTAAATAACTATTAAAGATAAAAAGAGATTTTTGGAATAACATTAAAAATAAATTATTTATAAAATAATATATGTACAAAGAGTTGATAAGGTCTTTATATATTATTGTTATAGATACTTATATATTTATAATATAATTATTTTTTTAATATTTGATAATAAAAAAATTTATATATTTTTATTTAAATACTTAAAATATCATATTTTTTTGTTGTAGCTTTTATTTTATTTAAAAGAAAATATTTGATTAATATTCAAAATAATAAAAAATAAATACAGACACAAATAGGAGTATTCTCATTTTTCATTAAAAATAAAGAGAAAATAAAAGTTCCACGTCCATTAATGATATCCCTAGTTTATATATATAGACGAATAGAAGAAAAAATTATTCCTAACGTACCTTTAATCCAACAAAATTTAAAATACATGTCTTCAAATTATAGCCAAACTCACTTTATAAATATCAAGTGAAAATAATGCAAGTTCATAAATATATTTTTCCAAAAACTTTATGTTCCCATTTTTACCAAATCACCCGCACATAGGATCTAAAACAGCACCGACTCCTAAGATTCAGTTGTTTGTCTTATAAAAGATTATGAGTCCCATAATCTATGTTTTTCAAAGAGCAACCTCATGCAAGACGACACAATTGAAAAGAATATCCATGTGAATCAAGCGGTGATACTGTTTGCGTGGTCTGTTTTCAACCCTATAAATAAAAAGATTCGTGTTCTCTGATTCATGTTCATGCACCATTAATAATGTAAACTTTGACGAGGAAGTTTTGTTGTTACTGTTGTTCACGGATGTGACAGGCTCAAACTTGATAATATCAAAGTAAATTAAACTAGCACCGCTCGCTCGAGAGATTCACGTGATTTTTTTTTTTTCTTTAATCCTAAAAATCCAAATCTAACCATCTCAAGTGAAACACAACCCAAGCGAAGAAGCTTTAACAAAATGTACTAAAAAGCAAAAATGAACAAAGTTGAAGGATATAGATTTTTATCTCAAGTGAAAGAATTTACACAAACAAAAGGACTCAGTTGCAAAAGCAGTTTAAAGCCATTAATAAAAGTAAATTCCCTAGAAGGACATGTCAAAGGGACAATTGAAGCAATTTAGACATATAGGCTGAATGAAATCTGAAGTTTATTGAGGATTGGGAGGACGGCTATTGGCAGCAGAGACCCTTGAGCCCCATTCAAGCAATTCTTTGCTGGTGTCATCCTTGTGAACAATCACCTCAATGAAGCATAAGGAATCTTTCTTGGGTCCTGTGGCCGTGGCAATTGCTTCAACTAGCTCCTCTTCACAGAACACCTGAAATGAACCATGCATCAATCAATACAACATATTCAACACTCCATCTTGCATCAATGGAGTTTGAGGATTATGTCAAGAAACTCACCTTGGCAGTCCAGCATTTCCCCTGACCGTTGTGGATTGCATCAACTAACCCTGTGTAATTCCAGTTCTTAATCACATTGTACGGTCCATCGTGAATTTCAACTTCAATGGTGTATCCACCGTTGTTTATCAGAAAGATGATGGTCTTTTGCCCGCTCCGCAGCATTGTTGATACATCTTGGGCAGTCACCTGCAAAACAATTTAAAAGCAAAGTTAAAACATCATACTTCAGTTTGAGAATGCAATTTCAGTGAAGATTTACAGAAGTAGTTATTGCTAAATATACCTGAAAGCTTCCATCACCAATGAAGGCAATTACTCGCTTCTCAGGAACAGCCTGAGCATAACCAAGAGTTGCACCAACAGACCACCCAATTGAGCCATATTGCATTTGGAACTCATACCTGTCAACCAAATTTTTATTAACACTACAAACACTACAAGCAAGATGATAATTAAACACAACAAATTCATTCTATCAGATTCTTCGCTTACCCACATCCCTTGGGCAATTTCAGCTTTTGGCAGTTAAACCAGGAGTCCCCTGTCTCTGCAATCACAGCAGTTTCACCAGACAGCATATTTTGTATATGTTGGAACAGAACATTAACCCTGAGAGGTTCTTTTGGTGCTGCCTTCAAAGGATGTCCTTCAGGGACAAATATCCTGTGGTAATTTTCATATGCAGTATTGTTGTGCTTGAGGCGCTTAGCGAGTCCCTTGAGGAAATCCTTCATGAGCACACACCCAAATGCAGGCCCATTTGCGATCACAACCCGATCGGGCTGTACAATGATGGCCTTCTCCTTCTTGAGAAGAAGGGAATATCCCACAGAGCTGTAGTCGTTAAAAATGGGACCAGCAAACAAGTATGCATCGGCAGACTCCACAATCTCAGCACAGAAGGCAGTGCTCACAGCACCCCAATAAGTTCCAATGAAATGAGGATGGTGCTCTGGAACCTGCCCTTTAGCTGATGGCATTACAGCAAGCGCATAACCACAAGCATCAGCCAGTTCAACAAAGGCTTCACCTGCTGTTGCCACCCTCAGTTTAGGACCCCCCACCAGCACTGGTTTCACTGCCTTGTTAAGGAACTCTGCAGCTGCCTCCACTGCTGCCTCCAGCCCCAACTTGTTACTCAATCTACAAGCCAAACAAAAACAATACTAACATAAGCAGCTAATCGCCAATGTTTCCAATGAAGAACAAATCAACAAATAAAAAATGGCTTACCTGGGAGACAATGAAAAAGGAACTGGATCACGACTGAATGTGGGGTGAGGAATCCCAGGCAAATTACAACTAATGCTTATATACACAGGCTTGCTTTCCTTCAGTGCAGTTGAGATTGCTGTATCAATCAACTCGTGAGCATCTTCCAAGTTATTCACCACAGCCTATCGTCAAACAAAGCCACATTAACGCATTTACCATAAAATAAAGAAAAACAAACACAACCAAAATTAAACAAAAGCACACTAAGTTCAACTCTGGATAAACCTATCAATTGGATAACCTTCTAAAGAGGAAAATAAATTGAGCTCAAATCAACCTACATTTTTTCAAAAACAGATTTTAACTTGTCAACTTAAATTTAACTCAAGGAAAATGTCAGTTCATTTTATCTTCTCATTTTCAATTTGTAAAAGTAATAATAAAAAAAAAAATGTCTCTGTTGTACTTCTTTAATTACCCCTGTATTGTCTTCTAATTAAGAGTCTCATGCCAGGGATTTCTCAAAGTCCACGCTCTGGTTGAGTAGATAAAACTGATGATCATCAGTGCATAAACTATTATTCATATTTTTGTTTTTAACTTCATGACACATCCACACTAACAAAAAATGATGAAAAAAAAAAAAGTGTGTGTGCGTGAGAGAGAGAGAAAGGGAGAGAGTTGGAACCTGGAAGCAAGTAATGGTCTGAAAGCACCTCAACTCTTGGCTGAAATCGGGCAAACCGATGGTGTGGTGGAGGATCCGACTCGTACCATAGTCGTTGGAGTTGGGCCCACCAACGACGCAGATCAGCGGCAAGTTCTCGCTGTACGCTCCGGCGATCGCGTTGAGCACGCTGAGCCCGCCAACGGTGAACGTGACAACGCAAGCGCCGACACCTCGAGCACGGGCGTAGCCATCGGCAGCGTACCCGGCGTTGAGCTCGTTGCAGCAGCCGACGACGTTGAGCGCGGGCTCAGCGATGAGGTGGTCGAGCAGAGTGAGGTTGAAGTCGCCGGGAACGGAGAAAACATCGGTGACACCGACTTCAACGAGGCGGCGCGCGAGGTGGCCGCCGAGAGTGGAGTCTCCGCAGCCGTTGATGACGGCGGAAGGAACACAGGGCTGTATGGCAGCGCTGTTGGTCTGATTGCACGATACGATGTCGTTGCAGGGAGGCTTGACAACGTCCAATGAACCTATCTTGGTGTCCATGGCTTGGACTTGAGGCTTTCAGTGAGAAGTTGAGAGGAAGTAATGGAGAAGGTGTGAGACTTGTGAATGGTTATGGTTTTTGGTTGGAAAGAGATCTAAAAGGTGATTGGAGAGTTTTTTTTAGTGTTGTATGAATGAGAAGAGTGTGGAAATGAGAAGAAGGTTATATAGTAGTAGTTCGTGCGGGTTGGTGGTAAGTGGTAATCGCAAAGGGAAAGACAATGGGAGATAACATACCAGGGGCGGTTTACCGTTTCCATTTTGGTTCTCTGTCTTCAGTGTTCTTTTTTCTGAAAAAACACTGTCAATAACAATGCTTATTTTTCTGATGGAGTGGACCCATCTGCTATCATCATTTACCTTTCTGGGAGGTGAAATAAAAAAGTGTGATTTTGTAAATTAATTGAAAGAAATTAAAAAGTGAAAAACTTTACCAATAAAATATTGAGAAATAAGACTTCATGTTATGCCATACCATACCAATTAATACTAACTATTTTTTTACCCGGTTAACATTTATTAGATTTTAATGAATTTCATTTGTTATTAATGACTTTTTTTCTTTTTAAGTTTAGAAACGAGACGGTATTGTAAAAACGTTTTGAGATTGTGCAACACGAAACATGAAAGATTATTTAAAATGCAGCTTAAAATCAATCTACATTAAATGAAAATGTTAATCAAATATGTAATTATTGTCCAAAATTTGAAGGTGGTGAGATAGATATGCCTCTCAACCCTAGACATTAAAAAACTTTCCGACACCCCTTTTATATAAGAACTATGGACACAAATGTTTCATATTGTCCTCTCACAATGTCAAGATTGGTGATGCAAAGTGTGTTTGGTTTCGCCAAAACTGGAAATCAACTGAAAAATGGAATTGAACTTGGCATGTGTTTGGTCTTGTTGATGTCATAGTCCAAAAATTGAGTTGAAAATGTGAAAAGTAGAGTTGATAATGTAAAAATCTATTGTATCTTTTATAATAAAAATAAATTGGAAATTATAGTTATTTGTGTGGATGATTGAACACATATTTGGATTGATCGACGTGTAACATTACTATTTTGCTTTGTTTTCTTCATTCACACTGTTCTAGAATCCAGAAAGTTCAAAGAGAAAACAAGTTTTGTATCCACGAGCTCGCAAATGGAAAAGAACGTCTAAAATGATTGCGAAGATTTCGCTTTTTCCTAAACAAATAAAACATTGGACCACAAAACCAGAAGGAAAACCGTAACCGGTATTACTACTATGGTGGTCATTGGTCAGGTCAACGGCGCAATGGAGAACGCGTGGTCATTTTATGAAACTTCCTTAGGTGTCACTACTAAGTGCAATTCAAAACAAAATCTTGATCCACTGTAATAATTAAAATTATTGAAAATATAATAATTTAAAAAAAGTAATACCCCACACGAGAACTATATTTTAAACATAACTAGAAAATTATTTATGTTAATAGAAGAACAACATACTATACGAAGAAATAAAAAAAAAATCTATTTTGGTGAAAATATCATCTTTGACAGAAGAAAAGGAAGCATAATAACTTGGCACTAAAAGGAATCGCTGAGTTGGCAAAGTCTTTGTCCATCTAAGAAGTTTCTGTCGTTAGAAACAAGAAAATATAATTAACTCAATTTAAAATATTAATGTTAGTTTTGATTATAAAAGATGAAGAAAATGTAGATATATTTGAAAAGAGAAAAAGTGACAATAATCCATTGGATTGAGGAGGTGAAGAACCAGTGGCTGGAAACTGAATCTAACAAAGGTCACGCAGGGTTTGAACTTTGAACCAACTTGGAAATAATTAATTAATTAATTAATTAATGGAGTCGAAGGCATGTGCGTGTGTGGTGTGTGTGAATCATGTTCGTTGATTCGTGGTGAATCTCACACATGATTGCGGTGAGATTCGAAGTAGCAACGTTGGGCGTGCATGATGGTGGACGATGAGTCATTAGCATCGCTCTCAAAAATTTTATTTAATCTTCACCGTCACTCTCACAAGTGTCACAAAAAGGAACCAACATAAAGTGAATTATTGAGTACGATGAATATAATTCCATCAACTATTTGTACTATGTAATATAATATAATATTATGATATTCAACTAGTACACTAGTAAATGGGTGGTGTTCTTCTATCTAACTTTATTTTCATTTTAAAAATTTAAATACTTTTTTAAGGAATGATATTTTAACAAAGAAAATTTTAATAAACTTCGACAATCCATTGTCCTTTTCCTGATTAAAGTGAAAAACTTAAAAAAATAAAAATAAAATAAAACTGCATTCATTTCTTTAATATTATATTTAAGTTTTAATAGGAATACTATTATATAATTGTAACCTTTAATATTGAAATTTAATATTCAACCGTATATTAGTTTTTTATATTTAAGATAATAATTGAGAGTTTTAAAAGATTTTTTTTTTCCAAAGTCACTCATCTACATGGGTACACTGTGGGCCTGAGCTCAAAAGACAATAAGCATCGACAAGTTTTGAGAAAAAATATTTTCATTTCTCTGATCCAAGTCATCACTTTATTTTCGAGACATTGTCTCCTATTAGTCATGGTCAAAAAATGATCTAAATGTGGGCTGTCAAAGGGGTAATTTGGTCTGGTCTGGTCTGGTCTCGCTCGATTTACTGTAGATTAATCACTCAGTAAATCAATTCAATTCAATTTATTTATTAGTGAGTTAAAAAAATTTAAATTCGATTTGATTTATTACGGGTTGGTGAGTTAAACAAGTTGGCTCACAGATTCACTTAATTAAAAAAAATACATTTTTTTAATTTTTTTAGTCAAAACTAAATAATTATTCTAATTAAAATCTAAATAAACTTTAATATAATCTAAATACAAACCAAAATCACAAAAATACAAATTATTTATGTGTTAAGTAAAAAAACAATCTAACATGATCCAAGTGTAAAACCTAACTTAAGAAAAAAATTGTGTAACCATTTATTTGCACCAATCCAGGTCATCACGGGTTCAATCTGGATGAGCTAAGTTCTAGGTAGGCCGAATAAAAAATCAACCCATATTGAAATTTGTAAAAAAATTTCAACCCAACCTAAATTCGTGATGAGCTGAATTGACTCGTGAATTTCAATTCATTTTGACTAATTTATCCAAATGCTTCAATTACATGTATGGGTGTGAATATACATTTTTCTTTGGACGAATTTAGAGTGTTGCAGGTTTTGAATATTGCGTCAACGCAACTCTATCCTAAGAGTTGGGCCATTCTACAAGTGTTCCATCTAATATGCGACTTGCACTTGAATCGATCATCTAAATCTACATTTTTATAGCACTCAGTCGATCAAATTAATTGAGTGGGTATCCTTATCAACCAACCAACAACTTCCTTGTTTGAGCCATATACCTCCTTTTATAAGAATTTTAATGGTGAAATTTGTTAAGGCTTGATACCTCCTTTTGGTCCCAATATTTATAACAATTGTTCAAAGTTTTATGTCAATTATTTTTACTCAATATAATCTGAATACTTATTAAAAAAAAATAATGTGGTCTCTTCCGTTACATCAACATTAAATCAATGAAGGATGAAAACTTGATAAAGTAATATAGACATTATTTTCTCTTGCAGAAATAAAAATGTATCAATTTGAAGCACTTAGAGTTTAGAAGGTTGTGGTAGAGTTGCGAGGATGTTGGTCTCTTTCATGACCGACTAAATTTTTTGATATCTAATTCTTTGCATTCTTGTGGTGGATGAACAAGGATAATAGACTTGTAGACATACTGGATAATACTATTTAATATAATACCAAAAGTTTACAAAATTAAACTATATTCTTAAATCTATTTCTAGATTTTTTTGAAATTATTTTTAATTTATCAAATATTGAAAGCATTAAATATAATGTAGAATTCAATAACTAACCACTTACTCATGATAATCTTTTAAGATGATATTTATATAATTATACATAATACAATAATTAAAAACACACACAACATCAACAAAACTAAAAAGTATTTAAATAATACATTATAAATGATTTAAAGTTAATTAGATTTTTTTAGAGGAAAGAAAAATTGAGGAAAAACAAAAACTATTTATTTAAAGTTAAATAGCATGCAACGTTATAACAATATAAGAAAAATTACTTTTAACTGGGGTTAATTTTGGAGTTATTGACATTTTTAACTTCATTCACTACAATAAAATATTTCATTAGTAACCAATTTTAGTGACTGTTGAAAGTCTCACATCGACTAAAGATAAGACAAATTCATAATATATAAGTGAGGTGCAAATCTCACCTTACAAGCCGGTTTTGTAGGGTTGAGTTAGTCTTAAAACTCATTTCTAACATGGTATCATAGCCAAATTAGAGTTTATCCTAACGAACTTTCTTGGACATTATGTTCCATCCGCTATCAGGCCGTTAATGGACCACTCATTTCTATACCCACGCACGAGGCCGTTAATGGACCACTCATTTCTATACCCACGCACGAGATGAATATTCCTCGGCTTAGGGAGTGTGTTGGAAGTTCCACATCGACGAGATGAATAACCAATAATTTTTATTTTTTAAATTAGTTTTTAAATTGTTCACTGTAGTGACTAATAACTTTTGGTCACTAAAATTTGTTACTAATGAAACAATTTCTTTCAATGATTAAGGGTGTTACTCATGATTAACCTTTCCCCTATAAAAACAAAGGTCACAAAAGGATTATTTGTGCCTTATATAACCCCTAGAAAAGTGGAACTAACCTATGGTGTTGTAAGCTTTGTTGCTTCTTTACTGTTTGAAACCCATACTACTTACCAATAGTTTTAAAAACCGCTACTACATGTCAGTGGTTTTAAACCTCTACAACATAAGTGATTATTTTTTGTGTTGTACTTGGGTTCAAACCTCATTAATTTTATTTATTGTATTTTTTTAATGCAAATAAATCCTGCAACTCATGAAAAGTAGTAAAAAGCAAATATTCTAAAATTTGATATTTTATTTCTAGTTGAATATAACATCCATAAAAGGATCAAACAATAAAGTTTACAACTTCAAGGTAAAATAATGTAAATAGTAAAGTCTAAAAGTTAAAACTTGTGAAATATTACAATATCTTTGTTCTTAATTATAAAAGTACACATAATGAAAGCTCAAATAACATTCTTCAATTATGAATTTTGATGTTCATCATTTGATGGGTGATGTGTCTGACGAGTAGTGGACTTGACTTTTCTTCTTTCTTTTTCTTATTTTTCCCACATTGTGTACTTGTCTAGGCGAGTGCATGATCAAAGTGAGGGATCAATGTGTGTGGGGTTTTTAGTCATACAATTTTTTTATTTGGATTTAAAATTGATAATCTCACATTCAATAATGGCTAAGGGAGATAAAAACATTCGATTAATATTCAAAGCACTACTCCAATTAAGTCTCGAGAACTCAAAGAACTCCACATGTGTGCTTACTCTTGAATGGTATTGTTACGTTCATAATCGCTTTAATTAGTACACCAATTACTCCATTTCACCTTAATTGAAACATAACAATTGTAGAAACTGCGAACACGTGAAGCAACTGTGAATACGTGAAACAATTGTGAAGCAACCACGAATAATCAAACCTGCAACATAAAAGCCCTTGATCAGGCAAAGTAGATGGTCTTAGACGCACCACGTATTTGGGAAAATGTAGCACCTGAGACTAAATATCTTCACAAAGACAAACATCAAAGAGGGGCAAAGTGAGAAATTAACGCTTTAATGAGTACACCAATTACTCAATTTCAACTTAATTGAAACATAACAATTGTAGAAACTACGAACACGTGAAGTAACTGTGAATACGTGAAACAATTGTGAAGCAACCACGAATAATCAAACCTGCAACATAAAAGCCCTTGATCAGGCAAAGTAGATGGTCTTAGATGCACCACATATTTGGAAAAATGTAGCACCTGAGACTAAATATCTTCACAAAGACAAACATCAAAGAAGGGTGAAGTGAGAAATTAACATCTTTGAAAACCTAACGAAAGTAAAGGAAAACCATTATCAATTAGAAGTTAAGATTGACATATAAAGATTCAAAGAGGAAAATGAAGAGAAATCTAAAGCTTCCATAGACAAAAAAAAAGGAAAATGTTTTTACTAAAATTGAAAGATGAAGATTTGAAGTCACGTGAAAAGGAGAAAGAAGTAGTCTGACTTTTTAACATTGAAAAATGATAATAGCTAGAGCTATCAAAACGGGTAATTTGACCCGACTTGGCTCGACCCACCACGGGTTGATCACTTAGTGAGTCAGCTCAACCCGTTTCACTTATTAACGAGCCAAAAAAAGTTGAACCCGATTCGACCCAACCCACCACGGGTTGGTGGGTTAAACGGGTTGGCTCACGGGCTCACTTAATTAAAAAAATATAATTTTTTTGTTTTTTTCAGTCAAAACTAAATTATAATTCTAATTAAAATATAAATAAACTTCAATACAATCCAAATACAAACTAAAATCATAAAAAATACAAATTATCTATGTGTTGGCTAAAAAAACAATCCAACTTGACCTAAATACAAAGTTCAACTTAATAAAAAACACTTGTATGACCCTTTTGTGGATTGTTGAGCCAACTCGGCTCATCATGGGTTCAACCCAGGTGAGCTGAATTCTACGTGAGCCGAGTAAAAAATCAACTCATATTGAAATTAATGAAAAATTTTCAATCCAATCCAACCCAAACACGTGATGAGCCGGGTTGACTCGCGAATTCCAACCCATTTTGACAGCTCTAATAATAACGGATTTATGAAAAAAAAATAAAGAAAAAAAATCTCTATTGTTCATTAGGAAACTTCCTTATATTTACAAAAAGTTTAAGAATCATTGGCCACGTACATGAGATTATTATAAAAGTACATATAAAAAATAAAAAAGTACATATAAAAGTACACGAGACTAAGTTTGGGATAATAATATTTATTATAAAAGTACATATAAAAAATAAACATAAGGATAATATGCGGTTTTATTTTATTTTATTCAACTTTTGACATCCCATTTAATAGAAAATTTTTAATAAATAAAATATCGCATAACATAATATAATAGAGCAAATAGACAGGAAGTATGTTAGAATCAACCATTATAGTCATCTAAAATATACTGAAATATCATAAAGATCATGAGCGCAAAACAATGCCATAAACACAAATAAGGTCAGTTTTGTGAAAGATTGTTCATACAGGAGCAAAGAAAGTCATAAATCAAGATCTTCAAAAGATATGCTTGGATGAGCAATAACTAATCCTAATCTAAATGATAGAATTTGCACCATCCCGACGATCACCAGGGGCTCCCTCATCTACTCACACCAACATTGGTGATCATTGCAAAAGGAACACACAATAAGGAAACAAAACAAAACAGAAGAAAGGTAAGCTAGTGAAAATAATTTAACAAACAAATAAACAAGTTATGAGCACAAACAACATGTGATAACAACCAAAAGAAGACTCTCTAACTCGATTATCTGGATACATGTAATGAAATCAAATTCATTTGAAACTTGCACTTGTGGTGGCCTCTATTGCTCTGTAGAGCCATTGCTAGTGTGTTTTGTTGACAAAAAGAAGAAGATGGACATCTTCCTCCAATAAAGAGTTTTGATGATGATGATGATGACTTATGAAGAAGTATGAAATACTTGATGATGATGCATGGAAAAATGTTGAAGACTTAAAAGAATACTTTGATTCAAGAGATGCATTGAAGACTTAAGGGTTTAGTTGTTTAGGTCTTGTAATCTGTGTATGTTATTTAAAATAGTTAAATTAGCATGTCAAGAGTCAAAAGGCAAAACCCAAGTAGTAGAGCACCAAGACAATTTTATTTATTTGTAAAACTCACTGGAATAATCGATTATTCTTAGTGATAATCGATTATCTTAGTTAAAACTAATTTTTGAGAAAAGTCTCTAGAATAATCGATTATCACTACTGAGAATCGATTATCACCTACTGATAATAGATTATCCTGGCTGATAATAGATTATCACAACAAAAAAAATATTTTCATAAAAATTTTTGTGATAATCGATTATCACTTAATATAATCGATAGTTGTGACTTAACTTTTCATATTCTTAACCTAATTCCTAAATAGGCTTCTATAAATAGAGTGATAGACTTTCATTATCAAACACAAAAGTTAGAGAAGTTTGAGTACTTAAGAACATTTTGTGGGAAGGTTTTGAAAAACCTAGTGTGGGAAGAGCGATAACTTTCATCAAGTGGGATCTTGAGTGATTGAGTGTTGTTGATGTTGCTAGGAGAAGTCAATCATCCTTTGTGTGATTCAAAGGAGGTGTTCATTTCTTGTGTGATTCAAGGAAGGTGTTTTCATCCCTTGTGGATTTCAAGGGAAGTGTCTTCATCTCTTGTGTGATTCAAGATAGATATTTTCTAAACCTTTAATCTTTTTTATCATTGATTGTAAGTTTGGTTTATTTTAGTGATTTAGTTAATCTCGTTTTTTAGAGATTAACAACTGGACGTAGGGTCTTTTGATCCGAACCAATATAAATATTTTGTGCAAGTTTTCTCTTCCTTACTCTCTTTATTTTATTGTGTTTATTAAAATACAAGAAAGAATTTTAATTGAACTTTGATATTAAAAGGGGAAAATTTTAAAAGCACAATTTTTGTTAAGAACCAATTTCACTCTCCTCTTGGTTTTTTGTCCAAACGCCAAACATTTTGTTGCGCGATACCAACAATTGGTATCAGAGCTTGCTTTGATAGTTATTCAAATTTTTCGAAAATGGTTGGACAAAATCAAACTTTTGTTGAGGGTGCGTCTATCAATAGACCTCCTCTTTTTACTAGTGAAAATTATCCTTTTTGGAAAGTAAGATGCAAATTTTTCTAGGATCAGTTGATAGAGGCATCTGGAATGTAGTGTTAAATGGATCATTTGTTCCTGTTAATGTTGTTAATGATGTGCAGGAACCAAAGCCTTTTCGCAATGGACTGCGGAAGAAAATAAAAGGGCTCAATATGATGTTAGGGCCAGAAATATAATATCATCTGCACTAATTCTTGATGAATTTTATAGAATTTCAATTTGTACAAGTGCCCAAGAAATGTGGGAGATTTTACAAGTAACCCATGAAGGAACAAATAATGTTAAGCATGCAAGGAAGAACTCATTAATTCAAGAATATGAGATGTTCCGAATGCGACAAGGCGAAACCATTTACGATGTGCATAAGAGATTCACCCACATCGTTAATCACCTCTCTGGGTTAGGTAAAATTTTTGATATTGATGAATTAAATATTAACATTTTGAAATCTTTGAACAGGACATGACAACCAAAGGTTACGACGATCACTGAATCTCAAAATCTTGCAACAATGTCCATGATCGCTCTTTTTAGTAAGTTGAGAGAGCATGAACTTGAACTTGGGCGTTTAAATGACGAAGAGGACCAAGGAAGGAAAAGGAACATAACTTTCAAATCTGAGATTGTAAAAAGCAAAAGCCCCAAAGAAGATGATGACTCTGACGATGAAAATATGAGTCTCATGATAAAAAAATCCGCAAAGTTTATGAAAAGCAAAAATAAAGGTCATCAGAAAATCTATAAAAATGAAAACCAAAACTTTGTTTCAAATTTCAATTGCTATGGATGTGGTGAAACAGGTCACGTAAAAGCGGACTGTCGAAATGCTGAAAAGGGTAAAGAGAAGAAGGGCAAAAAAGTTTTCAAGAAAAACAAATGGGAGGATAACGATTTAAATTCTTCTTCAAGCTCATCCAACTCTAGTGAATCTGATGAGGAAGCAAATATGTGTTTGATTGCTGACCATGACTCTTCTGACAGTGAGGTAAGCTCTTGTGGTGAAAATGATTATGATGCTCTATATGATGCATTTCAACAATTGCTCTTTAAATCTAGTAAATTAGATGTTGCTCACAAGAAATTAAAATTTGATTTTAAGGAGTTACAAAATAAGTTTGAAAGGTCTCTTGAGGAAAAAGAAGTCTTAAGAAAAATAAAATTTCAATTTAAAAAAATAAAGAGACTGAAATTATTGAATGTGCATCTTGTAAAAGTTATATGTTTGATTTAAATATTCTAGAAAAACAACTTGAAGATGCATTAGAAAATAAAAGTGTTAAAAAGCCTGATTTTAAGAAAAATGATTTAAGTAACAACAAGCAAACTCCTAAGAATAAAATAAAAGAGCACATAGGGTATGGGTAGAAAAAGGTAAGCCTTATTCTAGGAATATAAACTGTGTAACATATTTTTATTATATGCAAAAGGGGCACACTTCAAATAAATGTAGAATTAAACATTTTGATGTCTCTAATGGAAGATGTGCTTGAATTCTTATTATAAAGTAACATGTCTCTAACTTCAAAGGACCCAAATAAATTTATTGGGTACCAAAATGTTATTGTTATTTATCTCGCAGGTTATATCAAAATCAAAAAGGTCTCTTTAAATGTTCAATAACTAGTATATTCATCAAACTTTTGGTATCTGGTAAATTGTATCCTAAATGGTGATTCATTCTTTAAATATTTTAAATATTTGCTTTTATTTTACAATATTATATAGTGATGTTGTAGATGAAGTCTTCTTCTTACACCTAATATTTGAATTCACTAAGTTTGAATGAACCTTCAATGGTTAATTCATCAAACTCTCTATAAACTTCACACTAGATTATAATAATGTATCAGTATAGGTTATTTACTATCCATCTATAATAATATGTAAACTTTAATGCTTATACAATGACAATATAAAATTAGATTACATTCCCATCCAACTATAATTATCCATTAGTATAAGTCAGGCCATTATTGTAAAATTATGAAATTTACTAACATACAAAATTATTTGTAATTGGATAATATAAATATTTAAAAATCTTTTTATTATAAACTGTAAATAATATTTATCTTGTGCAATGTAATATTGAAATTCTGTAATTAATTTTCCTTCGGATTTTATTTGTTATAAATATTTTTTAAATTCTACAAGAACGTCCTTAGAAATTCTGAAACATTTCCCCTCAAATGTATTTATCGCGTCTAATTTTTTTTTAATAATTTGTCAAGAAAAAATCTGTAAACAATTCCTTCAAATTTTCATACAAGTTTTATAGTTTTAATTACCTATAAAGATCTACAAACTAATCTGCAGCAATTTTATATTTTTTAAATATTTTTCTCTTAAAACTCTCGCATACCTGCGAATTTTCCTAGAAACTCGTTTGAGTGACCTCGAGCCTTGTATCACGATTTAGGGTTTGTATAGCGCTAAACACTTCCCATTCGTATATCAAATGTAGCAATTTACTGTGTAAGTTATGTATATATTTCTCTTTCGTGTTTTAATATTATATGTTTTTCTCTCTGTTAGTGTTTATCGCATAACTTCATTGTTTCAATTACCTACTGACTCTGAGCTTTGGACCCTGTTCTCCACCGCTGTCAGGTACCTCGAATTGCGCCCTCAGTCCTAGCACTGATTTAGGGTTTTATTCAAAGTTCATTCTGTGCATTTTTTACTTGAACCACTTGAATCTTCTTCGTTTTATGCATTCTATTCGTATATGCATTTGAAAATTTTCAGATTACTTATTCAAACCTATTGGAATTTTCAGATTCGTGTTTAATTATTAATTTAATTTAAGTAACTACCGGAGGGAGAAACAACGTTTATTGCCCTGGCTTGAGTATATGGTTGGATTCCGGTGCTAATTAGGATTGTTTTAGGTTTTTATATGGTATCTTGTTGATAAATTCCTTTTTTTTTTCTAAGGATCCTCACGTGTTTTGAAAACCTCGTGTGTTTTTCTGTTACAGAATGATTGTGTCCTATAGAAACACAGTTCTCTGTCTACTTTGAATTTTGTAGTTGATTATTCTTATATGCATTTGATATTTTTGAGGTTCCTTATTCGATGCCAGAGTAACACTGTGTTCATTTGTCTGACTAGTTTTGTGCGAGGTCCATTTGTGAAGCAAAGAAATTAAAGCATGCCATAATTTAAGGTAATTTGCAAGTTTATGTTTCTACAGCAGCAGCAGCAGCTAGTTATCCAACAACTAAAACTCAAAATGCAGTTTCAGTTATTTTCAATTCCCTGTACAAGTTTAACGAAAACAGGAACAAAAACATCATGAAGTGAAAAGCATAAACTAATTTTTTTGCCATGAAAGTTATAATCTTATGGGCATTTACAATTGGGGTAAAGAAGGGTGACGTGCAGTTTTTGTATTCGGAGAGATTTTATATTCATTGGGTTGGTGTATCTCTGTGTGGCAACTAGCTAGTGTTGTGACGGGTGAAAGATTCTTTAGGGGTTCAATTCTCTGGCAGTATTTAAAACCATTTACATTGACAAGTGCAAGGTAATTAAATGACTTTAAATAGTTCATGATGATGCTTGAGATATAGGCCTAAGAATGAGGACAAATAATTGTAGTAGTACAGTGTTGATTCTGTAAACGAATCTAGACCTAAGAATTAGGAGGAATAATTCTCTCTAAAATTGCTACAGCTGCAAAAGGAAAGAAAATATAACAGGATCCTAAATCTAGTTGTACAAATCAGAATTGTGTGATTCTAATTTCACCATCATTGACAGACATGACCTATTTCCCAAATTGTAGGATATTTCATCCAGTGCCATCTCTAGGCCATGTACATTATTCCACTTTGTGAGCCTCCAATGAATCTCTATATTCAAATAAAGATGAGGGAATGTATTTATTATTTTAGAGAAAATGTTCGTAGGAATGTCTTATCATATGAGCTTTTAAGCAAGGTGGTTGGAGAATTGCAATTTTATTATATAACTCTAATGCCAGCGTAAATGTCACCACATAACTGTAGCCCTTAAGAATACTTTGTTTGTGCTTTTTATTTTATTCCTAGTTTTATATGAAATAGATGATGACTAGCAAATTAAGAACACGTGCATTGAGGATGCCAAGCTGAGGTGTCTAAAGTTGTTACAAATTACTTTTTGCTGTTAGGCTAGGCAATTGTAACCAACTTGAGCATGGCCAATGAAATCAGAATATCGTCATTTCAGTAAAATGCTGTTTTCTTTTCTGATTATTCTTTGCAAACAATTATTTTTTTCTTTGATAAAATCTCCTTGCTTCTGCTCTACTATCCAAGCGCTTAGGGTCTTTTCTCCATGCTTAGCCTTTTTAATCTATTTGATAGCAGTTCTATTCTGTTTTGACCGTTATTGCTTCCTTTTCTTTTATGTAGTATCTTTTGCCTTCCACTTGGCAGAATGTAATTGTAAATTCATGAATAATATTTCTTCTCTTACACCTTTCATCTCTTTTTCTCTCCTACCTATTCTGCTCGTCAGCCATCCCTGCACTACCATGTTCTGAAGAACTCAGCTTACTAGTGGCTCAATCCACCCAGAATCACAACAATGATTTCTCCATCAGTAATGGTGGCCCCTCTGACAATAGAACTGCAACCAACAGCCTATTCTTCTCGCATCTCTAAGGTGGAATTCCATCGGTTTGATGGTAAGAATATTAACCGTTATTGTATATATGTGCACCCAGTTCTTTTCTATGGATGGCACAACAGAAACATCTAAGGTTCGTTTTGCCCTCTATTTACCTTAATTGGATTTCCCTACGGTGGCATCTCAACTCGATGCATTGCAAACTTGATGTCTAGTCTTCCTCAGCGATTTGGTGAAGTTTACGATGACCCACTCAATGTTCTAATTCAAGTGAAACACACAGGCAAGATACAGGAATATGTGGATGATTTCGAGCTAGCCTTATGCAGGCCTTCTTCCTGAGCGCTCTTTGAGCATATTCTTCAGTAGACTGGAACATGAAACCCAGATGATATTCAAGATTATATTAACTATAACCTAAGAAATATGTTGATAATGAACCTACATAGTTGGAGACAATTGCAAATTAGTGCCAAAATTTGTGAAAATAAAGATTTGAGTCTTATTGACTAACTATTAATCAATCTTTAAAAAAGTGTCTTCTTGAATGGAATTGTGTCGTGTCATACACAATTGAGGGTTGGGTTTTTTTATTGTTTTATTGACATCACTTATCTTGCTTTTTAGTTTCTAACATTTGAAAATAAAATACTTCTGTTTCAGTAATTTTAGAGCTGAGCTGAAAATGGAAGAGCCTACACACCGAACATGGATGTATGCTAGGCTTCTTCCTAGACGAAAGGGTTATAAAAAAAATTTTTTAGAAGGTGTGAAAGAGTTTATTGATTTTGCTTGTCGACAACCACAGTATTTGAATGAAGGTGTGATAAGGTGTCCTTGTAATGTATGTAAAAATGAAAAGGACTTAGTCCCAGGCACAGTAAATACTCACATTCTTGAGGAAGGGTTTGCACCAAAATATTGGTACTGGACGTTTCATGGAGAGAAAGTTCCTCACAATAAAGATGTTGAAGTGAATTCTATGTGTAAAAATACATCAGAGTTGTCTGCTGCTATTACAATGTTAAATATGTCGCAAGCTTGCTTGGATGATCAACCTCAACTCATTCAAACTCGACCTCAACCTCAATCTATTCAATCTCATTCTCTAGCTCAGTCTCAATTTCATTCCACCCAACCAACTCAACCTCCAATTCAATCACAATCTCAATCCCGATGTCATGCCACCCAACCTACACAACCTCAACCTCAAAACCAATCTGAACACATCCCTACTAAAGTCCTTCATTTGGAAGAATATCCAATGGTCAATAAAGCCCAAACTTCTTCATCTAGTCAAGTCAGTGAAGGCAATACTGGAAACAAAATCATGATACTCCCAGAAGGGGATGGGTGAGTCTTTTCTTCTTTAACATATGATATGAATTTTATTATTTGATTTTTAATCATTCATAATTTTTAGTTGTTTTACACAGGTTTGATCAACATAAGTTGGTGGTTCGAACAATTGCTTCAATCATTCGTACTAACTTGGAGGAGGCAAAACCATCATGGAAACAATTATCTATAGGTCAAAGGAATTTGTGGTTCAATATATTTAAAGTAATCAATTTCAAGATTTGATTAGAAATATATAACTTTTACATTATTTTTGTAGCATGTCGAATCTAATAATATTTTCAATATTGTGAAACCGATGTAGTCAAAGTTCACATGGCCACCTCAATACAAGGACATGGTGCGACGCAACTTTGAGAAGAGGGGTTCAGCTAAAATGACTCAATTAATGCAAGATGTTCGGAAAAATTTAAATCAAAAACCAACTTGGATGGAAAATGATGTGTGGGAACAATTGAAGCAACACTGGGGTTCCTCAAATTTTAAACATAAGTCGGAAATAAATAAAAGAAATCGGGAGTCTATGGACGGTGCATCACTTCACACCGGAGGATCAATTCCTCATCGTTTGCATTGGAAGAGAATGGTATTATTAATTTACCAATATATTTCATTGTAGTAGGTTTAATATTAATGATATTTAAGCTTATTTTATCATTTGTCACAGAAAGAGGCAAAAGGGACAGATCCATCATTGGTTGAGTTTTATTTTCGTACTCATCGAAAGAAAAATGATCAAAGTTGGGTGGGTCCTCATGCAGAATCCGTTTATGTAAGTTTAATACTAACGAATGATTTCAGTCATATTTCATTGTTTATTTGAATTACAATCTGAACTTATACTCCGCAAAAGTTGGCTGATGTCAATGCAATATTCTAAAGGGAATGTATGATCCAACCTTGGAACATATAAAGTGGAATTTGAGCTTTTCTCCGGGATTTTGTCAAAATGTTCACACATTGGTAGCTGACAAACTCAATGCAAATTCTATTGGACAACAACTTTTCTCTTAAAGAATGATGGTCAATTTGTAAGCGTTTTGTCCTCTCATGAAACACATGGTTGGAAGCAATGTGAAGAGTTTCATGATTATCATAATACATCCTCACTTCTTGAATTTCACAAAAGCCACAATTGTTGGAGACATTGTTTTATCCCCATGAGTTCATAAGTGAGTGATGTCATTGCCTTTAATGGAAACACAATATCTAGTGGTAGAACATTAGTCTATAAGAGAACAGGCTAAATAAATATCACAATATCTAAATATTTGGGTACTTCCTTTATCTTCACATAGTAGACTCTATCATAGAGCCTTTTATGAGGTATCTTATCTAAGAACATGAAGGACAACATTTCAGTGGTTAATGTGAAGAGTCTGCATAAACTAACTAATCACACCAATTGCAATAGATAGGTCAGGCCTAGTAATAGTAAGATGAGTAAGTTTTTCCAGAAGTCTTTTCTCTCTCTCTTGGTCTGAGAAGGATTCACTTTCTTTTGCTGTTAATTTCTAATTTGGATCTATAGGGCTACTCACCGGTCTACAACCAATCATTTATGTTTCTTTCAAGATATCTAATGCATATTTTCTTTTAGAAATCATAATACCTTCTTTTTGATTGAGTCACTTCAATGCTTACCTTGAGACACCCAAGATTCAGTTCACCATGAAGGAAAACATTTTTAATATTTAGTTGATGAATAGACCAATGTTGAAGAGATGCCACAACAAAGAAGATACGAATAGCAGCCATTTTGGCAATAGGAGAAAAGATGTCACTGTAGTTTAGACCATAGATCTAAGTATCGCCTTTGACCACCAATTGAGCTTTAAGGCAATCAACCTTACCATTTGGCCTAACTTTAATGATGTACATCCATCTACAACCAACAAGCTTTTGCCAAGTTGGTAGAGGAACTAAGTCTTGTGTGATTATATTTAAGATTCTACATTTCAATAATCATGGCTTTCTGCCATATAGAATTTTAAAGTACTTCAGTCACATTTTTTGGAATGATAATAGAAGACATAGAGGAAATAAATGAGATATAGGAAGGGGATGGTCGATGATTGCTTTGACAATTGTAAATAGGATGATGATTATGAGTAGAGCGGGTACTTTTACAAGAGCAAGGGGTCAACTAGAATGTTCTTTGCCGATAAAAAAACTAGAATGTTCTTTATCAAGAAGTGACGATGGTAAAGGACTTGATGAAGGGGACTCACCATGTAACATTGGACCAGTCACTTGTGGCTTGTGTCAATAAATGATGATATGGCAACAAAAACTTTGGTGGGTTTGAAGTAGGAGAGAACATGGAGGGTTGTCATGATGTGGGGAAAACAAGGGTTCAATCACCGGAATGTGTAAAACTTGTCAAACAAAGTTAACTTTGTGAAGAGAAGAAAGGAAGAAAGATGTCTCTTAAAAGATGACGCTTGCAAACATTTAGTACCTTTTTGTTTCAAGAGAAGAACGATGATATCCTTTTTGGAGATGGTAATATCCTAGGAAGAAACATTCAATGGATCCTGCAATAGTTTGTCCAAACTTGGAGACAGGTCATGTCCAAAATACACACAACCAAAGACATGAGGAGTAACATGAAGTAGAGATTCACTTGAAAACATAATGGAATAAGGACAAGATTTTATCAAATAAATCCAAATACATCTAGAATATTCATCAATGAAGGTACAAAATATTGAAACTCAGAAAGATGTAAGACAACTTGCTCCCTAGATGTAGTAAATAATAGAAAAAATTGATATGACTCACTTTAGGACTTGAAGTTCACTAAGTTCAAGAACAATTTGTTTTAATTTTGTAAATGTGGATTACCCAAGTGATCATGCAAAAGTTTAGGAAAAAGGAAGGTCAATCAAGACATGAATGATCTTTTAGTTCCAATATAGTTCAATCCTTTGTGCACATTCCTTTGTCAATTAGTCAACTTGTACCTTGTTTCTATATAACAAATGAATTGATATAAAAAAATTTAAAGAACAATCTAATGGCTTAGTTAACTGACTTAAAGTGATAAGGTTAAAAGGGACATGAAAGAACAAATAAAGCGATTTTAAGTTTAAAGAAGGAGCAAAGAAAACTTGACCAACTTCCTAATGAACAACTTTGGATCCATTGACCTAGGTTATGAGGTGAGGAAATTTAGGAGAAGAAATAGAAGAAAACAAGGTTATAAAAAATATGATTAGAAACACTTGAGTTAATTATCAGTGTATTTTTACTTTCCATGGATTGTGAGATGTAGGTTGTGGAGAAACTATGATGGGTGGAAGATTGTCCTTGGCTGCTGGATTTTAATCTCAAATATTCTTGATATCTTCGTTAGAAAATTGTGTTAGAGATCTCACATCAATTAAAGATAGAGTATATAAGTGAGTACAAACCTCACTTTTCAAGCAAGTTCTATAAGGTTGATTGAAGCTTAAAGTCTACCTTTTTTGTTTCAACTATTTTTTATTTGGAGATACTTACTGTTTTATCGGGAAAGTCATGCATAAAATAACAATTTCTTGAGTATAAGTCATTCTTTGAAGATAAGAGCATTAAGAATGTTCTTCATCACATGCCCTCCCCTTCTACAAGTAGAGACCATGACAGAAGCTTCAACAGAATCTCGGGGATTTCTACTTTTAGGAGTTGGAACACATAGGAGATGTAGTTAAGTTCTCCTCTTATGGGACTTATTGATTGGTTAGGATTTGATCCCAAATATGAACAAAATCTAGATCATGTCAATATATAACTTGTCCAACTTCGTCTTGTTCCTATTGGTCAGCTTCTAAGAACAAGTTTAGTCCCCAATAGCAAATTGACCTTCTACAATGAAAGGTTGCCACAACGTAGTACATGGAAGTCTAGCTTCTTCCATTCTTCAACACTTGATGATATTTCTGCATTGTATTCTTCCGAGTTATCATGAAAACCTTGGCAAAAAAATTAAAGCTCAACAGAAGCAAAATAAGGTAAGTAATTTTACCATTAAGTTTTTTCAAAGTGATTCTGGAGACCCAGAAAACGAGTATGCAGGTCTAGCAGTTAGACGTTACATAGCTTCATCAGGAAAAAAAAACTTAGAAAATGGGAGAAGCTGCCTAGGGGTCAAGAGAACCTATACATGAGCAATATTGGAAAGGTAAGGTGAGGGTTGGAACCATGACAAAGAAGCAGACAAAACTGATGGAGGCGGGGAAATGTTGTTTCGGTAACTGGAAAGCTGAGTGTGTGGGCTTCACACGCTTGGCTGAGCTGCACAGAGAGCAGTTTACGAGGGAGAACCAGCCATCATGACTGGTCGGGTTGGGCTTTCCTTGGAGAGACATTTCAGATCTAGTGGTTGCCGGAGATGGAGATAATGATGACGGACTGTCGCAAAAGACATTTGGCGGCAGCAAAATGTGCTTCCTCATTTGACAAGATAAAGTAGGATGGACTTCTCTAATACCAATCTAAGAGTTTGAGAGATCTTAACTTCAATCTCTCTACTGATTCAGATCCATGTATATGTAAGGATCAATGACTTACTCCAGAAGATTAAGGAAAGAGAAAGAAAGAAACCCTAAGATACTAGGTTACATATTTATGCTCAGAAAATAATGTAAACTATTCTAACATTGGTCTATTGTTTAGAAATTAAGTGTTTGCCAGGATAAGGTGCACCAATCAAGAGATTAATGATAATAGATTAAATATTATTAAAATAGAATTTATTACTCTCTCTCTCTCTCTCTCTCTCTCTCTCTCTCTCTCTCTCTCTCTCTCTCTCTATATATATATATATATATATATATATATATATATAGTAATGTCTTAGTATCACATGGAGTTGAGAAACTAAGAATTGAAGTGAGTGAACGAAAACGTGCTTCATTGTATAACTGTTTTCCAGAAAAATTAATTTTGGTCCAGGATGGCCCCATATTAATGTGCATCGCTGGGTGTGTTAACTGTTAATCCGTTTTTTCAATTTATCTTGTTTGTGAATGTTACCTATAGTATTAAGGTAGTATTTGATCTGAAATGATGGTATTTTTGCTCATGCTAATATGTTTCTTATGATTTAGGATAAATTTGTAAAGAAGAAGTTTGAGTTGTCTTCAATGAGTTCAAAAGTTATTTCGGGGGAGGATATTGCTGATAGTCAACCATCTAAAGATCAAATGCCATCTGACTTCGATGTTTGGGTAGATTCAGTTGGAAAGAAAAAGGGGAGGATCTTTGGCCTTGGATCCGTAGGCAACGCATTATTTACATCCTCAAGTCAACCATTGAAGCTTTCTGCCAATTCAGAGGAGGTTGATATTTTAAGAAATCAAATCCAAGAATTAAATGATTCACTAAAAAGGCAAGAGCTAGAGAAACTAAATATGAGACGGGAGTTGACTCAGACCAAAAAACAAGGATCCACAGGCAACACATTATTAACATCTCCTAGTCAACCAATGAAGCTTTCTCCAAATTCAGAGGAGATTGATGAATTAAGAAATCAGATTAAGGCATTAAAGGAATCTTTACAAATACAAGAACAAGAAAAACTAGAAATGAAGCAGGAGTTAATTCAGACCAAAAAACAAGTATTTGCTTTAATGCAGCACCTAGGATTTGTTGGTTCTTCAACAGTTCCATCGTCATCACCTGAACACAGCAGTATAAATGAGGACAATGGTAGTGACACTGTTAGTGATCATATCCAATAGAGTTATATTGATATCTTGCTACATTCTTTTAAGGTGTGTTGCCTTATCATACTTTATTTATTTATTTATTTTGAAAGAAACGTTGCCATATCCAGTTTTTCTTTTTTTATAATGCAGGTCATGGTCTACTCAGAGCCATAGTCTACTTCAGCTTGTTGCTAGATCATGTAAAACCTCTAGCTTCTTTCTTTTATCTTTGTTCATTGACTGCCATTAGACTCATTCTTTAGTATGACAGTAGACCTTGGGCTAAGTATATTTTTCAATACTGGCTCAATGATGGAGATAGGATCTCAAGTGGCATTTTTTTAGCCGAAATTGGGTATTCGAATTGGATCATTTGTTTGTGCAGAGTGCTCCTGCTGTTGTAACCAAATCACATCGCTAATTCAACATTTTTCTCTTTTCTCTCATTTGTTGTTTTCTCTTCAACACATTAATGTCAATTTGACCTTGGCCTTTCCTCTTTTTTATAGCAATCATTCATTATAGGGAAATGATACTCAAACCCTTCCAATATTTTGGGTTTTCCTCTTCTGCTCAAGTTTTGGTTTTGTATCTTGACAAGATGCTGAATGCAAATAAGCTTCTGTATATTTTGACAAAAAAGTTCCAAGATATGCAATGAAATTATTTTGTCTGTCTTCATTTGTTTTAGGTTGAGTATTGTAATTGTTTAGAAGAACTAAGAAGGATTTCTAGTGAAATCCACGGTCCCTCAATATTCCATCTACATTAGTCCTGATTTCAGGTGGAAAACAAAATATTTTAGTAACATTTTCCTCTATTTTCTTTCATTCATAACATATAAGAATGAAAATAAGTCATCCCGACTATGCAAAATTTCATGAAAATTTGTCAATTCAATTAAACTCACTTCTATTTTCTTTTCTTCTCAATTTCATTATATCAAAAAGATCAGACAAGAATGTGAGTATTATGGTCTTTATTATTATTTAGGATGAATACTCAAGTTGGTCTTTTAAAGTATTAGGCGTTGCATTTTTTGTCCCTTCAAATACAAAAATTCTCCTTAGTTTTTTCCTGCAAGCTCCATAACCCTAGAAAAAGTTTACATTTTCCAGGGGTTGGGAAATGTTGGATTATACGTTTCAAAAATATATTACGAATTACATGCCTCAAAAATATATTATAGATTGTGAAATTAAAAATTATAAAATGAGTTGGAAAACATAATATATAAACGTATTTCTAATTGTATAAATTGTATAAAACAACATATTTTATTTATCTTTGTCATGATCATGTTTTAAGATAAAAACAAATTATTATTGTTACATATTTTAGATATCTTAATTTTTTAATTTTTTATATTCTATTTATATTTATGTTATTATTTTTCTTCTATCATTATTTGTATTTAGGGCTTAGTCTATATTTTCTTTATTATAAATAAAGTATTTTATGTGTATTTTTTTTATATAAGGGAGATTGATCTTACATAGTTTTTCACTGTATTCAATATGGTATCTAGAGTTTAGGGTTCTTTTGACAAATTTTTTCGACCAGTTTGCCACTACAACCGTCGTCGTAGCCAGAGTTGCCACCACCAGAGTTTTAGTTTAGATCGATGACCACACGATTTTACTCGTCTCGTTTAGATGACCACCGCATCGTCGAGATCATAGTTGAGATCGTCGTCATCGGAGTCTAGATGCACTCCCATGCACCGGTCAAAGATTTGAAGGTCACAGACAAATCCAAAAGACTCTCCTTGAAAAACAAATCCTGAAAGTTGCTCCATATAAATCTTTTTCTACAAATCTCCATTGAGGAAAGCATAATCCAACGATGGTATTATATCTCAAAGGAAGTATGCATTTGTAATTTTGGAGAAAACTAGGTTGATGAATTCAAAATATGATGATACACCCATGGATAGTAATACAAAACTCTTAAAAAATCAGGGGGGTCTATTTCAAATACTTAGCAATTTAGAAGATTAGTTAAGAAATTGAATCACCTTACAATTACTTGTCCTGACATTTTCTTTGCAGACAGTGTGGTAAGCCAATTTTTAAATTTTTTATGTGAAGATCATTGGAATGCAGTCATCCGCATATTAAAGTACATTAAAGGATCTCCTAGAAAATATTTGTTATAAGGTTTCAATCATCATTTGAATAACAAACAACATTGTATGGTTATTGGAACCATATAACAAACCTTTTTTAGGAGATCCTTTAACGTAGTTTAATATACAAATATTTGCATTTCAATGATCTTCACAAGGAGAATTGAGAAATTGGCTCACCACTGACTTAAAAGTAAATGTCAAGACAAGTAAATGTAAGGTAATTCAATTTCTCAACTAATCTTGTATACTACTCAGAATCTGAAATAGGCTTTTCCCTGATTTAGTAGGAGTTTGGTATTAGGATCCATGGGGAGTCAACAGATTTTAATTCATCAACCTAGTTTCCTCCAAAATATCTAATGCATACTTTCTTTGAGATATAACACTATCATTGTTGGATTATGCTTTCCTCAATAGAGATTTACAGGAAGATATTTATATGGAACAACCTCCAATATTTGTTGCTCAATAAGAGTCTTTTGGATTGGTTTGTTGTCTTCTCAAATCTTTATATGGCCTAAAACAATATCCTAGAACTTGATTTGGAAAATTTAGCAATGTTGTTCAATAATTTGGTATGGCTCAAAGTCTGAGAGAGATCATTTAGTCTTTTATCATCACTCAAGTGTTAGATGTGTCAATTTGATAGTATATGTTGATGACATTGTTCTCATAAGCAATGACCATCACAACATCTCACAGATGAAACAACATATTTGCCCCCATTTTTAGACCAAAGATTTTAATATTTCTTTTGTAGTTAGTGTGGTGAGCCAATTTCTCAATTCCTCAATGTGAAGATCATTGGAATATAGTCATTTGTTTATTAAAGTACATCCCGACCAGTTTTCCCTTACTGGGTCAGGATGTACCCGGCCATACACCAACAACTATCATTTCATTCAAGACAAGATTGTATCTTAAGACAAAGACTGAGTTTAAGACAAAGACTAAGTTCGTTAACTCAAGTGATCAGTTAGTAGACATTTTCATTAAAACTTTATAGAACCAAGAATTTATTATACTTATAACAAGTTTGGTACATATGATTTATATATACTAGCTTGAAGAAGAGTGTTAAATATCTTATTTATTTTATGTTTATGTTATTATTTTCTTTTTATCATTATTTGTATTTTGGACGTTCTCTTTATTTCATACTAGAGAAAACACAAATGTTATCACTTATGTGTATTTGCATTGAAATTCTAGTTACGATAAATAAGAAATATATAATTAATTTTTAAAATAGTTGTTAAATATAAAATTAGAAAAATAAAAGTTTTAAAATAATTGTTAAAGACAAAAGAAATTTTTAGAAAAACGATTCAAGGTAAATTATTTATAAAAAATTAATTTTTAAAATAATTATTAAGAGTAAAATTAAAATAATGAAATGTGAGTACAAAAGAAGATATCTCTTTATATATTATAATATTTTGTGTAATTTTCTATCGAAAAGAGATTAACCATTACTATATTCAATAATTATATTTAATAATTATAATGACAAAATAGTAGGAAGAAATTTATATAGTTTTATGATGATTTTATTTTCTTATATATATTTTAGGTTATGTAATGTAAATATATAGTAAATATGTTAATATATTATTAAGAAGAGATAATACGTATGTTTTATTATAAAAATACAAATTTTGAATTTGCAGTGTAGGAAAACTTACAAGAAAATTGAAAAATAAATAGAACAAATTGTGTGTAAGTTTTCTTACCAAAAAACGTTGATGTAAAAGTAATAGAAAAACGATTTTGAACAACCAATGTTATTTAAAATAATATAGAAGCAAAAGTTATGAAAAAACGTAAAATTATCTGTTAAAATAATGATAAAGAAAATTATTAAAGATTATTTTTCTGCACCTTCTATGACAGCAAAATTGCATATTAAAATTCATACTCGTCGTAATAATTAAATTAAATTTATATAATATTTAAAAATATGATAAAAAAATGCTAGCAATGCTAACTTGCTCTTTTCAAAATATTCTTTTATTATTAATAATTAAAATGATTGTACATTTTTATTTAAAGTTTGAATAAATTTTAATTAATAATAAAATGTGTTAAAAGTACATTACGAAATGTACTATTAAGTCTTCGTAAACTTCTTATTGATATCAAATAAAAAACTTAATATTTTTGAATTATTTAGAAAAAATGGGGACCCCTTATATCAAATATTTTATTTTCTGATTAATCAATCCGAAAGGAAAAAAGATTATAGAAAGGGTAGGGTCCAGGAAATAATTGGGCAGAAAGAATGATAGTGGTGATAGAAAAACTCCACATCATCCATGGTTTTAAAGCTGGCTAATAGCAGGAAAAAGCATGGGACAACATTCTATACTCTTCTTACTTGTATAAAAAACAAGATTCTATATAACTAACTCTTTGACTATGTACATGAGCATGCAGCCAAAACATTGCAAAACCCAGTTTCATGACTAATGCTCTAGCACAGGCTTCCCACGCGTTTCTCTGAAGGGTATATCTCCACTAAGAACGGAGGCAACGAAATTCTCTACCTCCTCTATTGTCATTTCATCCCTAAATACACTGTACTTTCCTCTACGAGCTTTGTAAGCAATCAACAACTTATCTGATGATTTATAACCTGTTTTGTCAAACGCCTTTAAAAATGACTGATTCTTTGCAGCATCTAAAAGAGCATAAGAAATGGAGTCCCTAGAGCTGCTGCTTCCACCAGTTGGTCTTCTTGACAAAGATTTTTGAGAGACCTGAAAATTTGCACAGTGCTTCCTTTCAGAAAACAAAAATTACAAAACCCCATTAAACTAGTAAGTGAATGAAATGCATTCTAACCAAAGAGAGGATTGATTCTAGCTTTTCTCTGGCTTTAGAAGATCTGAAGGCACCAATTATGCAGACAGGAGCTTTCGCACCACAGAGAGCCTCAAAGTTTGATTGAGAAAGCAATGGTATGCGTCCGTCGTCTGGATCAGTTTGTGCCTTCTTGGCCTGAGCTGATGCTTCCTTTTTACTTGCCTCTACAAAACTATCAAGTATTTTGCTAAGATCGACAACTGCAGATTTTAAATCTTTTACAGAAATCCCAATTTTCAGAACACGTTTTTCTCCAGTAGGTAGCCAACCAACAATTGATGGAAGTGCATGGACTCCTAGATTTTTTACCCTCGGATCAGAAACAGAAACATCGTCCACCTACAAATCATTCAATATATACATTAAATCTTAACATTCAAAGTATATATGACTTTCCCGATAGGTAAAGAAGGAAATTAACAGAAGAAAATAATTTGTTTTGCGTCCAGCATTTACGCACCTGTGCATCACTGAAAGCAATGCGTTTGTGATACAAGCCACTAAGAACACGCCAAATTACTGGAGTGTCCTTCTTGGTGGAGAGAAGCAGCACCCTAGGCAACTTTGCCGTAGCGCTAAATTGGTCAAGACTATTCAAGTTGGTTCGCTTGGAAAACCTTGGCAAGTGTTCTTGAACGAAAGCCTTCAAATTCTTAGCAGCCAATTGTCCACTGTACTCCACCAAAGAACCTATTTCATTCTCCTTGTAAGAAAAAACAAAAATCCTAGGAGCTTTTTGTGGATATATGCCAAGCTCTTTACACAACGAGACTTCCTTATCACAGTTAATGCTTCCAACCTGTCACACAAAATAGAGATATGTGTTAACTTAAAAAAATCAATAAAATAGGAGCATGGCTAAACGTGATTTTAGACCTCCAAAAGTTTTTTTCTATTAATATGAATCACCATCATCACTGATTACGCAACACACACTTGGATATGTCATATCTAGATAAGTTATCTGAAAATTATTACTGACTTAACATGTGTAGCGTGTCATGCCAACACTGAGGTGATTCCAGTCATTTTCAAAAATTCTAAAATTAATGAGGAACAAAACTAACAAAACAATTCTTAAACTAAAACCAAGCACAGCCATGTCTACAAGTACCAAAAATATATCCAAGCCAATTAAAAGTTAAGTAAGAACCTTCACAGCTCCCTGTAATGTGCCGGCAACCTCCTCTACAGTGGACTCAAAGTATTGGATATGCTTCGATGCACTCATAGGTCTATAAGACAACAAAATCCAAGTCATCCCCGCATTTTCTATCTCTTTCTTATAGATACGTGAATTTATAGATGTGAGACGTTGGGGAGAAGCTTTGGACGTCCTTTCAGTATTAGCTGAACTGCCAAAACCACCAAACTGACTCCCACCACCTCCACCACCAAAAATACTGCCAAAAATATCATCCAAGCCAATCCCAAAAGAATTTGAACCACCCGAGCCACCAGTGGAAAAGGAGAATGACTTGGATCCTCCTTGCCAGTCTCCCCCTGATTTGAAGTTAAAATGGCTTTGCCCAGGATCACCCCCTGTAAAGTAAGTATATCCACCATGACCTCCGGGATGACCACCTTGAAATCCAGGATGACCACCTTGAAATCCAGGATTACCATTTACATCTCCATACATGTCATAATTCTTTCTCTTCTCTTCATCAGATAAAATGTCATACGCTGTTAAATGAAGGAAAGGCACACATGAGAATCCTCAAACAAGGTAAATGTAGATAGCTAGCACAAAAACAGCCTGTTATTACTTATATAATTTATTACAGTATCAACTCTTTGTTCCAGTAAAGATGAACTCGTGTGTGTGCGCTCATGTCATGCGAGTAAATGTGAGAAAGGAGAAAAAATCTATACCATTATTGATCTGAGAAAACTTCTCTTGCGCACTCTTGTCTTTGTTCTTGTCAGGGTGATACTGGAGAGATAATCTGAAAAATATATAAAATAACAGTCATGTCAATATGTAAAATCAGTTACAAGAGACTGAATCTAATTGATGAAATGAAACAAACAAGAGCACCAAGTATACATACTTGTGGAAAGCCTTCTGAATTTCCCGCTGACTTGCATTCTTATCGACCCCAAGAATCTGAACAATTGAAGCGGGTATTATCAGGTCATGATCTCAAAATTAAATAAATACATAAAAGAAATTCCTCTTTTCTTTCTCACTCTCGAATTTTATCAATGACGACTTGAAACACACACAAAACACCTTCTTCTCATTCAGGCTTTAGCAACAAGTAAAGACTACTTGCGAATGAGCATCCTTCAATTAAAAAACACAACACATTGCTTGATACGATGAAGCCAAGAAAAAACAAAAAACAAAAAACAAGCTTGGGCAACGTAATTCAAAAAATGAAAAAATAAATAAATAAAAAGTTAGCCAAATCCCCCTAATCTAAACACCCAAATTTCTCAATTTAGAAAGAAGCGGAATTGAGCATTCAAAGTACCAACAAAAATTTAGGCTGATCATCAAATTCCACAGACCGTAATGGAAATGCAACTAACCTACCAATAATTCATTTGAAATTACGCAAATTCAACACATTTCGACCACAAATTCCCAAATCCCACAACAAAAGAAGAAATTTTTGTAACCTTGTAGGGGTCGACGGTTTTTGCTTCCAATTTCATGCTTGCTAGGAAACAAAGAGAGGCCACGATGATGACCCGCGTGGAAACTAAACGGGTCCTCATATCCGAATCCAAATACTTCGCAGAGGAAATTTGAAATCAAAAGCTGGAACTTCATGAATAATCTGAGATAACAGTGACGGTTGGCTTTATTTATAAACAGAGTTCGCCGGAGAGAAAATCTAGATGCTTCGAGGTTAGAAGGAAGTTAAGAACACGTGTCATTGTGATGTGTCACCACGCATATTGGCCAATGAGAGTTCAGAATTTATATTTCTGATGTCATATATATGAATTATTTATAGTCTATAACAACTTAACATAATTTTATAGTTATTTTTTGTGTAGTAACCAATGTTTTACTTTTTATTATTAAAAGTCATATGTAAGAATTACAAAAATCATGATATAGTTATAACAGTTAATATAATTAAAATGTTTTATAAGTATTTTTACATATTTTTTTTATAATTTTACATTAAATTTAAAATTAAATCTTCACTAAATTTTTCATATTTTATGAACAGTTAATATAATTAAAATGTTTTATAAGTATTTTTACATATTTTTTTTATAATTTTACATTAAATTTAAAATTAAATCTTCACTAAATTTTTCATATTTTATGAATAACATCTTTTTAGTATTATTTTTAAAAATTTTAGTTAGTAGGTAATTCTTTTATAAATAATTTTTTTATAAAATTATAAAATTTGTAAATATTTTTTATAAATAAATAAAATTTGTATAAAATATTTTGAAAAAAATGGTAACTTTTTCTCATAACAAAAACATTTCTTAAGAAATCAAAACAATAGTAGAAAATATATTTTTTTAGTAGTGTTTATTTCCAAATTGCAGTTTATATTTTTAAATGCCAATTTCTCTTGTATTAAAATACAATATATTAGTTCTAAAATAATAGAAAATAATTAAATAATATATAGAGAAAGTAATAGATTCCAACAAATACTTAAAATATTCTAATAATGTTTTATATACATTACGTTACATCACATTAATTAATTTTAGAAGTTTTGCCCAATAGTAATTGAAAATAATTAAATAATATAAAATTAACCCATCTCCAAAAAAAAAAAGATTTTTATATTCAATATTTAATTAATATGTTTTTCATTTTATCTTCCAACATTTATAGTTTATATTTATTCGTATATTAGACGTGACATTTATAAAATTAATATATGACCTTCTTAAATTAATAATGTTCATAACTAAATATATTAATTGTATATTTACATTATTCTGATTTTTAATTTTGAAACTTTAAAAGGATCCTTAATTCAAAAACATAAAATAATATATATTAACCCCATATCAAATCAGAGTTTAGTTTATTCTAATTTAAATAGACACAAGACTTGTTTTTCATGTATTTTTATTTTTATTTATTAGATACGAGTGTTTTGTGCATTTTATTTATTTAGTAATTTTGTTTGAATGTACACAAATAAACATATTTTATTTAGTAAAATAAATATTGAGCATTTCGTAATACATACCAAATTAAAATTGTATACATTTTCATTTTATGCTTATGGATATATATATCAAATTTATACACATTCTCATGCTTATGGAAGACATTTGTTTCTTCATTTTTTTTCATGAGAAATTTCTAATATAGCAATATATATCAATGTCAAATATTAACATATTTTAGATTTAATTGGAAATTTGTTGTTGAATTATCTTGAACTTTATATTAGATCCTAAATAGTCTATTTGAGTTAAAATGTTTAGAATGTAAAAATTGTGTAATAGATGGTTATAGTTGTGTATTTAAACTGGTTACATGTATAAAATGGTTGAATCGAGAACCTCAACCCGACCCGAGAGCTTGGATTAAATTTATATTTAAATTTGTTCACCATATTAAATAAATTCAATTAATTAATGTATATTGTCTTGTAAATCTCAATCTAACAACTATAAAAATAATTTCTTAATTAAATTATCTCAGTGATGAAATTTATTTGATTTGTATATGTATTATACATAATTTTAGTGATTAAATTTTATTAATTTTGTTGAGTTGGTTATCAAATAATGTGTTATAATTTTGAGTATTGCTTGAAAATGATATAGATGGCGTGGACTATGCACACGTATATGGTAAATCTATATTTAAATTGATGTACATGTTAAATTTGATTACACAAGTCACAAACCTAGGATACTATGTTGACCCAATGTGTGGATTATATGTATTAAGTATAAGAATATGTGATTAACAAATATATCATAAGTTAATTGAGTGTCAAGAGGTAATAAGAAATTGAAAATTTATTGTACACCTAGAACAGACAAATATTTCTAAGTATTAGATGTCTTAAACTACTTTAATATATAATTTTGTGATTCACTTATAGATCAAGGTCTTTGATCTGGTTAAGTGCTAATATTTAGTATGATATTACTATTGTCAATCTTTCGAAAGGCATTAATCAATATTTCTTATTGTATAATTATTAGCTTGAATCAATGTGTTGATTTAAGTTACAAAAAAAGACTTCACAATGGATTGTGATTTTGTTTATAACAATGTGCATATAACTTGTATATGAGATTGATTTATGTATAATTGTCTCATTTTTGGTAGCTTACTTCTCTCTTGTGGTTATTTAGAATTTGCTATGAATGTACCTAGTACATGTGTAGATAAGGTTGTAAGCTTAAAAGTTGAACTCCAAAAGAGTTAGTAGTTTTCATAAATGTTTTTCTTTTTTATGAAGACACATACACACATACTACATATGTATCTTCTTTTAAAATACTTTTAGTTATGTAAACATTTCTTCAACACTGCTACAACATTGTGTGTTTGCATACTACAATCTCAAACCATTAATTTTATTTTATGTCCTTCAACTTTCCTTCTCGCCAAGCTTGATCCTATATACTCACATAATTCATATGATTTTTTTCCTCTTAGCTTAGGAATTAGAATTCAAACATCACTCTCCGTAAATTGATTGAGTTTTCATTGTATAATCTACCATGTTTTATTCATATTATTGGATTCAATATTTGAGATACATGAATATGAAATCTTATCTTTATACAATGATATATTTTTTGCTTATTTAACCTCACCTTATGTGTTTTCCTCTTGTAGGTGAAATGTCACATATTTTTAGTCTCTCACCTATGATTGTGGCGTCAAAACAACATCTAATGTTCCAAAAACTACATTTGAAGGTTGTACTCCACCTATGATTATTTCATTTGTACCTCTAAATTACATATTTTGTAGATAATTTCCTGTATATTAGAATGATCTATATTAATTTAAAGAATGAAATATTCTTTGAAAGTTATCATTTGTTTCTCTAAATTTTTTGTTTTCCGAGCAATGATTTGAACTTTTGGCTGGGTTTGACATATTGCTAAAAAATTACTAGTGCATGAAAAACCTTTATACTGGTTAAAAAAAGGCTTTCTATACTGATTTTATAACCAATATAGAAAATGTCACTTTTTATACCAGTTAAGCTCCCAAGTGGTACAAAAAGCATTTCATACATCTGCATCCTCCCTTCCATTTTTCTTCACCTTGTCCCCATCACTCATGTCCAAAAACAAGTGTTATCATTTATTCTTTATCTATTTTTTTTTAATGAGGAATAAGGGTCTAGGTCCATAAATGTAGAGATGACCTCTACATATAACATGAGTCCAAAGAGATTATACATTTTCCGTGATTTTGACGAAATTTGAGTGAATGTGAAACGTGCATCACTCACATGATTTCAAACATGTTATTGTTTCTTACTTGTCTCTTCCCTTCTTGTCGTTACTATGTTAATGTCACTGCATCTACTGCCAAATAATTCATTTAATAAAACTTACTCCTTATTTAATAACAGATAAAGATAACAACTATAAACTCGTAAAAAGGAGCGATCTCGTGAAGAGTTATCATCGTCAACTTTCACGCTAACGGTGTCAACATTATCGTCGATGGCAATCTTGACCATAGGTGTTGCAACAACGATGTCTTTGGCCTAGTGAAGATGAACGACGAAAACGAACATGGGTGGCTCACACATGGGTGAATGATAAAGAGAAAGAAACCCTAAACGAGAGAGAACATTATGAGAACCCTATGTTTGTGTTTTTGTAAATAAAAAGAAAATAATTTACTTTTTATATCAGTTATAACTATAACAAGTACAGAAAAAATTATTCTTTATTACAAAAGTGACACCGTGTCCACTTTCTATATCAACTATAACTATAATCGATACATAAAATTATCTTTTTATTACAAAAAATGTTACTGCAAATCGATATGAAAAGTTTTATAATATTTACAGTTATGTCATCACATCACTTTTTATACAGAGTGGATTATAATCAATGTAAAAAATTGCTATAAAAAGTGAACTTTGCAACAGTGGATTGTGCAACAATTTTGAAGAAGATTCATATGTATAATTTATTTGTTTTATTTTTTAAGAACATAATGGTTCAATACCATGACTTGATTGTGATTTGATGCATTTAACCTCCATCACAATAAATTGGTGTATCATACAAAAATTATTATTATCAAGCTACTCATTTCTCATGTGTCTTGATTTGTGTATTGTTAAAGATAATATATTACCATTTATTTTTATCTTAACTAATTACTTTTTAAAAAAATTATGGATTTTTTTATTAATTTGTCAAAATTTTAGTGACATCAATGTCATGTTATGTTATAATATGTATAATGCATTAGTTTTTCTTTCGTCTAATTTCCCAGACAATAAAATTTAAGCATTATCCCTTAACTTGTTTTTTTCTTTTAATTTGTTTAAAATTTCAACTTTTCGGTCAATAAAACTTTTCGATTTTATTGATCTTTATTATAAAAGACAAACATTGTGTAATAAAATACTATCAAATTTGATCTTACAACAACTTTTTTTAATTATAATGTATTTTTTAATAATTTTTGTCTTTAATTTTTACACCTTACAAGAGGGTTTGGACAACACACATGCAATATTCACCAAATTATTTACCTTAAAACATGTTTTCCTCTAGCCAAATCACATATCTCTTAATTACTTATTTCGTCCTTAATATTTGTTAAGAACTCGTTCTTTCATCATTTTCCCAATAAGACTGCTTAATGAGAAGACTCTTGAAGGAAGATGCCCACATTTTTCTTTTCTGGCTCAACACGATTATAGTTTCACTCAAGATTTTAAAATTTTCAACTAAAGTCATGTTTATGTTAAAAATCCATTTAAGCATAAGGTTAAATTTTGTTCTCACAATAGTGTGTGTGGCAGATAACAACAATATATATGGAAGAAGAAAGAAAAAAAATAATCCGACTTGGCAGAAAAAAAAAGAAAAGTAAATGGCTGGCGCAGTTGGTCTGAATCTGAAATGAAACGCTTATGACGACGCCGTGGGTCCCAATTAGCCTCCACACTCCCGTTTTTTTTGTTCTCTGCCAAACGTTCTCTCTACACTCCCAACCCTCTCTTCAACGATCTCTCTCAAACATTAACACAAACACTTTCTCCTCATTCTCCTTCGTCTTCTCTCTCTATATAAGTATCTCCTTTCTTTGCAGTCACTACAATACAGAACAAAGCTAAACAAATTTTACTTCCACTTAACACCGATTTCACTCAGTCACTCACTCACTAACCCACTCACTCTTCAAATCAAATCTAACGCAAACAAAGAATTTTCTTTCACGCCGATGGCGCTTTCGGCCTCCGACGTGCCGGCGATGTACTCGCTGCTCACGAATTCCATGAGCGCCGATCACCGCATCCGCGCTCCGGCGGAGGACGCCCTTGCGCAATCGGAGTCCAGGCCTGGCTTCTGCTCGTGCCTCCTCGTAACATTCTATTTCTCTCTCCTAGGGTTCTAGTGAAGTTTGCATTGTGCTTTCTGTTTCGTTTTGAGGATTTGGTTTTGCGAATGGAACTGCAGGAAGTGATTACCGCGAAAGATTTGGCGTCGCAAACGGATGTACGCATGATGGCCACCGTGTATTTTAAGAACAGCGTCAACCGCTACTGGCGCCACCGCCGCGATTCCTCGTAAACACTTCTGAGTTTTGTTTCTTTTACTTTATTTGCTTATAAATAAGGGGGGAAATGTAATCGAAATGCTGACAAGAGGTTGTTTTTTGGATTTAGTTTTGGTAGTCGGTCGTTGAAGCTGTGTTTTTGTGTGAAAATCGAGCTGAACCTTACATGCAACAATGTGTGACTGGTAATGTGACATTTTTAATGTGTAGTTTTTCTTCGTTTGTTCAGGGGGATTAGCAATGAAGAGAAAATGCACCTGAGGCAGAAGTTGTTGATGTACTTGAGAGAAGAGAATGATCAGGTGTTTTTATTTTACCTTCTTTCAGTGGATGTTTTGTAGGTCTGTGATGGTGCTTACTATTGATTTGGTTCTTGAGGAGAGAAACATTGTGCATGTTTGTGTTCTGACTGTTGGTTTGTTACTCTTACCGCTATCTGAATGCCGAGTTCATTAGTTACTTCGGTTCTAGACATGTTCATTCTTGTCAGGGATGGGTTGAGATTTATATTGTTCAGTTTGCATGGGTTCTAACTTCCACTGCAAATATTTTCCTTATTGGATACTTCGTGAATGGTAAATGATAGTCATCCTTTGCCCTACCCTGCTTTTCATAGGCTTTTAGTATTTTATTTTTATTGGTTATGTTTGTGAATTGTGATGGGTTTTAGATATTTATTTCTCCTAACTCCTTCAATTTCAAAATGCAGATAGCTCTTATGCTTGCAGTGCTCATCTCAAAAATCGCTCGTATTGATTATCCCAAAGAATGGTACTGTCTAATATTTATTTCTTTGGTTTTCAAGAATATTTACAGTGTCTACAATACTGCGATTGAAATTTCATCCGCTCCCTCTTTTTATATCTCTTTTCCATTGTTATTTTTGATTCATTGACTATCTTAATGAACTCCCATGCATGACATTAGGTTTTATTTAATGGTTTTTAATTTCCCAGGCAAGTTCTATCTTCCAAAAAGTTTTGTCTTATTTGCCTTTTAATACAGTTTTAATATTATAAAAAAGAAGCGTTCTGGATTTTTAGTTTTCTTTGAGAGGCGTTATCAACATGCATGGCTTTTTGCTGCATACATGATATAAGCTATCTTAATTTTTGGCTTCTATGCATTTTTATGATTTTAACATTCTTCTTAAAGCAAGTCCTATATTATGTTGATATGCTAATCTAATGACTCAGGCCAGACATCTTTTTGGTTTTATCACAACAACTTCAATCAGCAGATGTCCTAGCTTCCCATAGAATCTTTTTAATTCTATTTAGGACCTTAAAGGAGTTGTCCACAAAACGCCTTACTTCAGATCAACGCAACTTTGCAGAGGTGCAGTTCCTTTTATTATTTTTTTTCTGTTCTCTCTTGCACTCATCTGTCTAAATCCTTGCCTTTATGCTGTACATTGAAAACTTACAAAATGTCTACAGTCATTATTATTGGAATGATATGTTAACCTCAATAATAATCTTGCCTTTCTTTTTATTTAGAAAATAAAATCTTCTATATAAAAAACTTGTTTAAACATTTTTTCTCTCAGCTTATTGAAGAGATCTTGGCTACAGATATACATATCCCAAGCCACACAAATATGCACAACTTTTTTCGTAATATATTTTAACTTGTTCTTACAAGGGTAGCAAGGAGGTCCTATTGTTGAGTTGTTGGAAACTTGGATGTAGGTATTTGCAGGCTCTATGGCTCAATACATTAAACTTTTGAGGAGGCAGTATCGCCACTCTCCCTTGAAAGGTTGTCCCAACTATCTAGTAGTTAAGGTCTATAGAGGTAGCTTAATTTGATGTGTATCACTAAACCTAGCGTGTTCTTCAATTTTAGGCATATCTGCATGGGAGTGTGACTCTTGACTTTTGAGGGTCATTTTTTAACTTCAAACATTAAATTGATTATTTTGAGTTGATTTTGGCATAATAAGAGGAACTTTTAATAAGTCTAATATCACCCCATTAAGAGGGTGATACACTTAATTCATAATGAGCAATATCCGTAATTGAGTAGAGCCAGGTTCTGCAGTCCAATTTATGGATGTGTTGTATGTCTTAGGTGGGATAGAAACATTTGATGCCACAGGCAACATAAGTTTGTCATTTCTCAATACTAACATAACCAAAGACAACTGTTCTTTCACAATGATAGAGCCTAAATGAATGGTTCGGGTGTATGTGCTATAAGTTTTATTTAACTCAAGTATCATTTTAATGTTTAGTACTTTATTCTTATTATTTTAAACACAAATAGTTGCAATTATTGAGCCTTACGAAATAGTACATATGGTCTATCCTATACGCTCTTTTGGGGTTTAAATTGTATTCTGTTTTATCGTCTCCCCTATTTTCTGCATCTTCACCTTTTTTTCCTCAAAGTTATGCATCTGATTACATAGTTCTTCTAGAATAATATTACTGCTTAGTACATCGTGTTGCTTAAATCATATAATATATTCATGTATACAACCAATTTGTATGGCAGATATCGTCTCATTTCTTTGATTATAGCTGGCGTCTTTGGCAAAGTGATGTGCAGACAATACTTCATGGTTTCTCTTCTCTTTCTCAAAGCTCTAATTTAAATGCTGAAGATCAGCCTCATGAACTTTATCTTACATGTGAGAGATGGCTGTTATGTTCAAAAATTGTGAGGCAATTAATTGTTTCAGGATTTCAAAGTGATTCAAAGTGTTTTCAGGTAATTATCTATCCATATCTTGTTTTAATTCTGTGAGTTTGTGTTTTGATAGCTGAGCACTCTTTTATATTTTTTGGTTAATTGTTTCGCCAGTTAAGGTTTTCAGCCTTATATTATTACTATATTTTGTAGGAGGTACGGCCAGTCAAGGAAGTCGCACCTGTGTTTTTGAGTGCCATTCAATCACTCCTTCCATACTGTGAGACTTCTATATTTGGTGTATATATTTTCATCCTCATGTCTAGGTTATGACAAATAATTATATTATGAACATTTGTAGAGTGAACTAAGAATCATTTGGTTCCTAGAAAAGTATTGTTTCTTTAGTGTGCTACACAAAAGCATGTCAAGTTACATTTTTGAAGAATGATGATGTGGAACTTGAATCTTGATGATCAAAACATTATGTTGATAGATTTTCTTTAATTGGTATACAAACTTTTGGAGATGTAATGGAAGATCTCTACCATATGCAAACGGTATCTCTACATTCTTTAACTTAGTCTTGAATGTGCTTAGGCACACCCTACAGCTGGATGTTTTGTCTTCATAGAGTAGCAAGTTCAAACATGCTTTTTAATGCATTTTTTTCTAGAGGTTGGATGATATAATCTAGTTAGTTGGGTGAGCCACGAGGAGTATTTGAGCTGGGAAGAGAATCTTGTCGCACATAGTAACCAAGCTGGCTGGATGAAATGGAGCAGGAATTGGGTATAACTTTTTCTTGGAATATGCCTGCCAAATTCAAAGGAAAATTCTCCTTGACAGCTACATGACCAACAGTACTCTGTGGTAGTGGATATCGCCTAGTTAAGAGTCAGCAAAAAACAGAAAATAAATAAATAACTGAGATTTTTGTTTTTAAATACCAGGGTAGATAATGGAATTATAGGTGTTAGATGTAATGTGCTTAGGCCCATCTCTTTATATTTTCCTATTTACAAATGCATAATCTTTTGTGTGCTCAATACACATTTAAGGATTCAGCCTGTGCTTCTCTCTCTCTCTCTTATTTCAACATGGTATCTATACCCATATCTTTGTATTTTCCTATTTACAAATGCATAACCCTATGTGCTCAACACACATTTAGAGATTCAACCTATGTCTATCTTTTATTTCAATAGTAGGAAAAGATAAAATAAGGAGGGAATGATCCTGAAAATGAAGTATTTGTAAAGCACAATGAGAAAATACATGGACTGCCATTTCTTCATTCTTTGTAGACTTGGATATTTAACGTATACTATTATCACCATGTTTACGTATTTCTTAATCTATCCTTATTTGTCAGTGCCCCGGATTGTTGTATATTAGTTTTTGTTTTCTCTTTATTTTTTCAAGTTATAGTTCGTATCTTTATGCTATGTAATTAGATGCTGTTTAAAAAAAATTAGACCTTCAAATGCTAATATTGCCTTCCCTCCTCACAGCACAATCTACAATGTCTACTTTCTGTGCCTTTTCTGTGGATAAAATGTTACTTAATTTTTATTCTTACAAGACATTTTTATTTACAGATTCTTCTTTTCAAAAGCAGTATACTAAATTCTGGGACTTCGTAAAGAGGGCATGCACCAAATTGATGAAAATTTTAGTTGCCTTTCAGGGCAGACATCCTTATTCATTTGGTGATAAATTTGTGCTTTCTTCTGTCATGGACTTCTGTTTGAATAGGATAACAGATCCTGAGCCATATCTATTGTCGTTTGAGCAATTTCTTATTCAGTGTATGGTGATGATTAAAAATATTCTGGAATGTAAGGAGTACAAGCCAAGTCTTACAGGTAGGGTGATGGATGAAAATGGAGTTACTGTGGAGCTGATGAAGAAAAATATGTCCAGTGCAGTTGGTGGTGTTTTAACTTCTCTTCTCCCCACTGAAAGGATAGTCCACTTGTGTAATGTATTGATATCAAGGTATTCACTTTCCAATCACTTCTTGGCTTGCTTGTATTTGTTTTGTTTTCTTTGCTGAGTGAGGCATAAGGATATGCTGTGTTTATAAATGTTATGTTTTATGCAAATTATAATTAAATTAAAAAAATGTATTTCTGTTCCTTTTGGTTTCTCCAAATCAGTCAAAAGGGATACCTTGTTTAGTAGTCCTTTTTTTCATATATTGCGTATTTTTGTGAGTGGTAGTGTGCCTTAATTTCATGGCTTCCTGTCAACAAAGCTGAACATATTTAGGAAATCATCTGTGCTTCTAAGTTACACAAGGCCCAATATTGTTTTAGGATAAAATTTCTCAAATTAAAATGTATGTGGGCCAAATAGATGGGATTTGAATAATCTATACAAGGATAATTTAGTGTAAGAGATCATATTAGTCATTATATTAAATATACTGTGAAATAAAACACATTTAGAAATCTCTTGAAAGTGTATTTATACCCTACTGCTTCATAGAATGTTTTGGTATTGAGGCAAAAAAGTGGCAATCTTATTGCAAAAAAGCAGTGTTGCTGCTTTCAACTTCCAAGTTATGAATAATCTGTGATAGCAAGATCATGGGATTTTCTGTGTCATTTGTGTATGCACTTATGGCTGTCTGTTTGTAGGTCTTCAACTGACCTGTATGGATGTCAAAACAGACTAGTCCAGCCCTTTGGACTTGACCCACCTTGTAAACAGTCTGACTCAACCTGACTCACTGACCATGCAATTTGAAAAAGGCCTGGCTCGACCATTATGGATTAGTGTGTTAAACATATCAGTCTACCTAAATTTTTAATAATTATTTAAAATAAAAATTAAAAAGTTCTATTATTTTATTTTATTTTTGTATATTTAACAAAACATAATACATGAAAATTAAAACTCCATAATTAAGAACTAAAGATTGCATGTAATACATAGTGCGTAATGAATTGAAAAAATAAAAATGTAACTCCACCTCACTCCTCGGTCCTAATTAACTTCAAGTTTTCCTAGTTTTAACATTACTTCTGTCTCTCAAATTTAAGCTCTCCAAGTTCTCACATAATACATAGTGAATTAAAGAATTAAGTTTTAATTTTACATTATATTTATAATCAGGTAAACTTTATAGGTGGGTTGGATGGTCAGCCCAGGTCAGTTCGTAGGTAGACTGGGTCCAATTTTTGGACCCATTGTAAAAATATTATTGTTTCCGGCCTAAAGCTGTGGTGGCAGGTTGACCCATTGGTTTGGACCCATTTTGATGGCTTTCTGTGAGCGATATCTTGAAAGGTTTATGTAGGTTTTGATATTCTATTATAACTTATGAGAAAATTTAACTTCTCTTTTTTTTTTTTTTAAATAAGTTGGAGGTGATAAGCTACCGTCATTGGCTATAATTGTAATTTGCTTTGAGTAAAAGTGATATTTCATGTAATGATTTTTGACTCTATTGCCAGCCTAAACAGTGCCTTTATCTTCCAACAGGTATTTTGTTCTGACAGCAAGTGATATGGAAGAGTGGTACCGTAACCCTGAGTCTTTTCACCATGAGCAGGATATGGTTCAGTGGACAGAAAAATTGAGGCCATGCGCTGAGGCATTATACATTGTATTGTTTGAAACTAATAGCCAAGTAGGTACCATTTATACATCACCAGTTATCTTGTATTTTCTCCTGTTGAGATATTTCAATTGTTGACTATAGATTAATGTTGGTGTATATTATGACTGTTACTTTTAGTTGCTAGGCCCTGTTGTAGTTTCTCTTCTTCGAGAGAGTATGAATAATTGTCCAACTTCTGTGACGGAAATTACACCTGCTTTGCTTCTTAAAGATGCTGCTTATGGTGCTACTGCTTATGTTTATTATGAACTCTCAAACTACCTGAGCTTTAAGGACTGGTAAGTTCAAGAATACTATGCTTTATTTACCAAGTTATCCATCTTATCATTTCTAAAATATTGAAGATCATTGTAGTTTTGTTGTGTCTAGGCTTTGCTAATACAAATTTGTACTCAAGAAATCATGGAGCCACCCATTACTGGTGATGGAACTTTGTACAAAGTTTCCTCCTGTGATGACTTACTATTCGTTGATTTTGTTTGTACTACCTCAAGCACCTTAGTGCATTTCCCTGCCAAAATGCATATTACTTCTTAAATTGCATTGTATATAAGGCCAGAGGGCAAAGACAAAACAAAGAGGAAAAATGGAGACAAATCAGTGTTGGAGAGCTGTCGAGTCTCTTTGTTTGGAATACGAGTCATCTAAATTTTTCATATGCTAAACACCATGAAAACAGTTTTATCCCATAACAAAATCAGAGGTGAGGATATGCCCTTGAAGATTTGGCTATTCCTTTTGAACTGAGACTGGAAGGTGCGATATAGAGCACATTGCCACAACTGGTTATTTTCCATACCAAAGGCTTGATGACATCTGTCTAGAAACTAATCATACAAATTATGATATACCAATCTCATTCTCACAAAAAGCAAGTTTGTTTCTAGATAAGCTCTGCCGCACAATGGAAAGATAAATGAGGCACAGTGTCAATTAGATCCAAGCATAACACAAGGAGTGCCATCTTAGGCATTCTAACATGCAAAGAGTTACTTACTTGAGTTTGTTATCTTATTTGATGGTTCAGATTTATGTTTCTTCAATGACACAGCGTATTTCATAGCCTATTAAAACATGTTTTTTTTTTTATATATTAGATCCTTCTTTTGGTTGGCTGTCACTGGATATAAAAGTACTTCTGTCTATTCCTTCTAAACCATTCATTTTCAGGTTTAATGGTGCTTTATCACTTGAACTCTCAAACGAACATCCAAATCTGCGTATCATTCATCGTAAAGTTGCTATAATTTTGGGGCAATGGGTTTCTGAGGTATGTAATTTATTGAGTGTTGAATCTCTAGAATTAGAGAAAAAGGAGAGAAGCACATATTGAATTGAACTGAATTTTTTTTGAATGAATACACATCTGAATGTTTTGTTCAACTACGTATTTATCCTACAAGATACAATGTGTACAGCGCTGTACAAAAGATTTAAAACTAATAATGATTAACTATGGTTGACCATTGACCATAGTTGACCACTAACTATTAACTTTACACTAACATCCAGTTACTTTGTTGATGAACTTCAAAGTTTTTGCAGTAAAATTAAACGAAAGATTTGATTTGAAGCTTTCTTAGTTCCTTTAGTGTTCCCAAATGTTGTGAAATTCAAAACCTAGACAGGTTAAATAATTTCTATGTTGGTATAGTAAGGCTTTATGATAGTAAAATAACTAATTATCTTAATCCATCTAAACCTTCAATTAAGGAAAATTCATTTGTATTCACTTTCTTGTGTTTTTTATCCTTCACAGGTCAAAGATGATACAAAAAGGCCTGTATACTGTGCTTTAATCAGGTTGTTACAGGGTAAAGATTTGTCAGTCCAGGTATGTTTGACAGATGTATTCCTACTGCACTTGTGTTTCTCTGTTAGTTCAACATATACTCTTTAATGTTGTTTCAAACTAACCATGTGTATGTATTTTTTTAGCTGGCAGCATGTCGATCCCTATGCTTACATATTGAGGATGCAAACTTTTCAGAAAGGGAGTTTGTTGATCTTCTTCCTATCTGTTGGGATTCATGTTTTAAGTTGTTTGAGGAAGTTCAGGAATTTGATTCAAAGGTAAAAGTTACTTCTAGGCAACTTCCTCCCTTTTGATGGAAAATAAATTCTTTTAGACATTGTTTGAAAAGGTGAAATGCAGCGTACCGAAGGGAATATTTCTCCTTGGTTGGGAGTTTAAAATTCATGGACCTAGCCTGTCATGTGACACCACCCAAATAACCTGCAGTGTAGTCTGGCAAGCAATTTTCAAGGACATTGAGGTTGAAGCAGAGGGTTGTGTAGTATATTAAATCTCTTACTAACTAAGGTTGTAAAACCTCAGCAACAGTGAGGAGTTGGGTCTATTGGGATTACAATTGAGTGCTAAGTGCCTATTAAAATGTGCGTTAATAATAGTGAACTTTCTTTGCTTTGCCCCTGGATGGATGTAGCAAAGTCATAGTTAAATGTATGTTAAACCACATTAAGTTTTGTTCCATTTCTATATAGCGTGTTTTCTTTTTGTCCTTGTTACAGCAAACTAGATAATAGTTTTGCCAAAAATACGGTTTTCTGTTGATCCCAATGACATCATTCCATCCATGCATCCTGCGCAGATGTTATTCTTGATTAGCCAGCAAGGATAGAACATCAGTTGACCCCCTTTAATGTTTTAGTTGACAAGTTATATAGATGGGCTTTTGGAGCTTTATGTTATTGGTTAGTTACTGAAAGCTAGCATCCTGTCCAATGCAGCTGAGATGTGTGCCTTACTAAAGGGCATCACCTCAACCTCAATAAGTGCCTTTGACTACACAGCCGCATCACATTTTCTTCCATTTTACTGAAATTTTCTGCATGACAAGAGGGAACATATATTGTGTAAATTATCATCAGAGACTGACTTTCATTCAATATTTGGTACTATGTGTGAATTGTTGCTCACGTTCTCTAAATATTTTTTCAGGTTCAAGTTTTGAATTTGATCTCTATCCTTATTGGACATGTTAGTGAAGTCATTCCATTTGCAAATAAGTTGGTGCAATTTTTTCAGAAGGTAACATAAGACATATCCTGTCTATTATTTGCCTACTAAGCTTTGTATTTTAATATCCTGCCTATTATTTCTTTTTCAGTAAATTGTGAATCAGTTTCTTTACTAGAAAAATGGTGTGACATGAGTAAATATGCCAACTCATTTGTTTAATGCTCTGATCTTTATGTTTATTAATTTCCTCTAAAGATAAAACGTGTGAAATAGTTGACTTACTAAGAAATTTAGGGTTGATTTGACATGCACATCTTTGCTATTAAATTGGAATTGAATTTTAAATGAAAAGGATTTGTTTCCAGTTCACATATCATACATATCCGGAATCAATAAATTCTTGGTCGATGATAAAATATAGCATATGTTTTTCACTTAACGAAACAAAACATCACAAATGTCCAGACATTAGTATTTGAAAGTTAAGTAACACCTGACATAATTCACAAATGCACAGCCTATTACACAACCCTCAGAATACTGACATGACAAAGCACAGCACTACAACAAATCATTGCAGCAGGGAGGCAGATGGCAGTAAAATCCAAGAAAGAGGACCACCGTTAGGAGGAGGGTATTGGGTTGGTGGTGGGCATTAGAACGAGGTTGAATTTCATAAAAAGGGGTGGTAGAGCAAACAGTTGGACACATTCTCTTGACTTTCATTAAAAAGTGAAAAAAAAAGGAATATAAGATTGGTCTTTCGTAAAGAGGCAGATTTTGTGTGATCATTTCCCTTCACTTTTTAGATGACTTGGCCGTGCAAAAATTGTGTGCTTTGCAGATGAAATATGACTACATCTCTGATTTGAAGCAACTCTGATCTCAATGGATTTACAATCTGTATTAGTTGTAACTTGATAAATAAGATCAGATCATGGTTTAAATGGCTACATGAAACCAAGCAAAATTGATCTGCATCGGTTTAACTACCATCTTTTACATACCTATTTTTTTTCTTAGGTTTTACCCTGCAAGTGACATAGAAGAGTAGCTGTGTAGTTAAATCCCAGACTAATCAAAATTGGATCTGTCTTCTTTCTATTGCTTTTGTTGTGGCAAGGTTTGGGAGGAATCTTCTGGTGAAAGTCTGCTGCAGATACAGCTTCTGGTTGCTTTGAGAAACTTTGTGGTTGCACTTGGTTACCAGTCACCCATTTGCTACTGTATACTGCTGCCAATTCTGGAAAATGGGATTGATATTAATAGTCCAGACGAACTTAATCTCCTAGAAGATAGCATGCTGGTAATACTGTTGTTTTTTTACCAAATAGATGCTACTATTGTTGTGAGAGAATATCTGATGAAAATTCAACTGCACACCTTTCAGTTGTGGGAAGCCACACTTTCTCACGCACCATCAATGGTCCCAAAATTGTTACAATATTTTTCGCGCCTTGTGGACATTATGGAAAGAAATTTTGACCATTTGCAGGTTAGAACTAGCTCCATACTCTAATAAATTTTCAATTTACTATTTACTCCTGTTCTCTTTATTCAAGAGAAAGATAGCGATTGTGTTAGTAGCTCTTGGGTGAAGTAGTCTTGTAAAATTTTCAGGGAGCATGATTACTGGATTGTGACAATATACTTATTTTTGTATGACGTACATAATAATCTATGAATGAATGATAAGTTCCTTCTACTCACGTCCCTGGCCTGCCTCCATTGTACCTTCTCAAATTTTTAGATAATTGATTCTTGTGTAAACATTTGTTAGATAAGATAGTTGAGTCTGTTACATTAGTAACTATGCCTGTAAGATTAGAGATACCAACAGGGAAACTAGTCTGGGATATGTATTAGATAAAGGTACTTTAGGGTAGTCTAATATAATATCTAATGTATATGGAAAGGAAATCTGTGTAATTTTCTTTCAGCTGGTTTCCAGATAAGTTGACAACTATCAAGTTTGTGCAGCACGACTTGAAAAGTGAAATCATGCAGTTTTTAATTTGATGGAAGTAAACAAATTCAGCCAATGATATCCCATTCTCAAAATGATAACTATACTGGGCTTATGATTATTATTACTGTTACGTATTCTTGCTGGTTTAGCTAGTTCCCACCCACCCTTAACAGGGAGTTTTTGACTTTATTTTAATATCTTTGTTAAATTTTGATGTTCATACTCTTTATCTTAAGTACAGGTTGCTGTGAATATAATTGAAGATTACATAATTTTGGGTGGAAATGACTTTCTGAGCATGCATGCAACAAATATTGCTAAAATTCTTGATTTAGTTATCGGAAATGTCAATGACAAAGGGCTTCTTTCAGTTCTTCCTGTGGTTGATATCTTAATACAGGTATGTGATCCCAAACAATGCCAATCTTCGAACTTCACAATTATGAATAGGAACTACTGGGGCTTTTGGTATATGCTGATACCTCCAGTTGAGAAGTACAGGTTTAGTAAACAATGATAGCATGGATATTATTGATATTTGATATCGTGTAATGTAACAGAATAACCTTAACCTGCTTCCTTAATCCATATTATTTACTAGGTCAAGTATTAGTGCTGTGAGCTCAAACTCAACTGCTCAGACATATATTGTTTAGCACTACTAAGAACCTGATAATACTGATATCTTCTATCATCTTTTTTCCTCCTCTTGTCCTTATGCCTTTGTTGAATTTGGATTAGGTTCTTTCTTAGGTCCTAGCTTCATTTGCATATTTAGGTTAACTCATTAAGTTCCCATTGGCTTAGGCATTTTTATGTTTTGGGTCATTATGATAATGTAGGATGCTTAGCAACACTATTTTTTTAATCACATATAAATGATCTATTACCAATTTGGATATGGTTTTTGAAAATATGCAGTTTTTAATTTTGAAAAAGAATTCCAAATAATATTTATCTAACTTCTGAAAAATCATATAAGAAATATCATTCCAATAATTTTCAGAATATATTTTTTTGCCAAAAAGGCTTTCTTTATGCTAGTACCTCCATTCTGGGATTTTAGAACCAAGTGCATATATAATTAAATTACCGAGCTGTATAGCTTAACACTAAAGTTTTGGTAACTAAGGCCACATTTGGGGTTATTGCAAGTATTTGGTTATCAAATGTAATTTTCAAAACACAAAGCGTATTCAACAAAAATGGAGTTTGAAGTTTTCTTTTACTCCATTTCAAAACTCTTTTACATTCATCTTCAAAACCAGGAAATAAGATTTGTAAATTTGAATTTTAGTTTCAAAAAAATACTTTTGTTATCTTTGGTAATCATGCATAACATTGTTTCCCTATCATCACTACCATTACCATTGAAACCATTATCACTACTGTCATTGCTACTGCTCCCACCAGTGCTAGTACATTACTCTTACCACTATTATTAATCTATAGCACCACTACTATCACTGTCGTCATTGTCAGCATTTCTACTGCCTGTGACTAAATTTTTGGATGTTCTATGAACTTTTTTTTGTCTTATCATAAGTTGGACGATGGTTTTCTTTTCTTGTCATATATATTTTAAAAATCCTTGCAAGCAATATTTAAATTTGATTTTTTCTTTTTTCAGTGTTTCCCCATTGAAGTGCCCCCACTTATTAGCAGCACTTTACAAGTAAGTCTGTTATAAGCTTGTAAGATATAGTAAATGAAAGTATGTGCTGATCAACTCATGTTTCATAGTTCATATCATAATCTAGAGAATGTTTTCAAGCCTCGGATTTTTTTTCTTGTCTACAGAAGTTAATTGTAATATGTTTGAGTGGAGGAGATGACCACGATCCTTCTAAAACATCTGTTAAAGCATCTTCTGCTGCGATCCTTGCTAGGCTTTTGGTGATGAATACAAATTCACTTGCCCAATTAGCATCAGATCCATCAACTTCTCTACTGCTTCAGACAGCATCCATCCCAGTTCAAGAAAATATACTTCTTTGTCTGGTTGACATTTGGGTTGATAAGGTTGGTGTGGTTATGTTCAAGAGACTGTTTCGTTCTAAATTTATTGCATATTTTTGCCTTATATGTACTCAGACAAACCTGTGAGTTGCATTACTTAATAAATACACAACTTTAAAATGATTTATATTTATTGGACTGTTGATGTATGTTAAGTCACTAGAAGATATTATCTATTTGTTGAGTTACGAGGAGATATAGTCAGTTCTAATTATTGAAGCAAGATATTATAGGGATACTGAGTGTCATTTTTAACTGTATAATTATTTATTGGGCAGTAGAGTGCCTATATACCCTCTTGTACTTGTTCACTATCAGAGGATTGAATCAGATTTTCCCCTCAGTTTTTCCCTAGTATTTTATTTTTTAAGTTTGTATGTATCAGTATCTGAAGTATATTTGAATCTCATTGTCTGTGTCACGGCCTAGTTTAGGTTCATTATTTGATACGTTTTCTTTTTTAACTTACGCACCCCTATGTGATGGAAGGCGGGGCAAAGTGTTTGCCCTTGGTTGGAAGAAGTTCTATGTCCTCTTAAATATGCTGTAGGATGTCACATTTCTTAAAATCAATATCTGATTAAGTTTGTATTCAGTATTTAGTTTTATGTGTGTATGTGTCATTTTGGCGTCCTTAATGTTGTATCCTCTATTTTCAATTTATGCATATAATTTTTCCAGGTAGATAATGTCTCTTCCATCCAGAAGAAGACAATTGGTTTAGCACTCTCAATAATTCTGACATTAAGACTGCCTCAAGTACTTGACAAACTGGATCAAATTTTGAGGTACTAACCTTTAAATAGTATTCATTGTTTGCAAATAAGAGTAACTGACCCCAGTGTATGTTTTGATCTACAGTGTTTGCACTAGTGTGATTCTGGGCAGAAATGAAGACTTAACTGAGGAAGAGTCCAGGTATACTTTTTTATTCTAGGGATGTAATATAAATACCATTCACGTCATTTTCGTTTATTAGCTAACGCTTAGTTGGTTAGGGTAATCTCTTATATGTCAATAACCAACTAGTGAAAAAGCTTAGTTCTGAAGGGAAACTCAGTTTTTGAAACTGAAAAAGGGGTCATCCCTGGTTTTAATTAAAGGGCATTCAGTCATGTTTTGAAACCACAGTTCTTCATGTCTATTGTCAATAACAGTGGTGACATGAGCTCCAGCGCATCTCATGATGAGGGCACTATTCCTAGTAAAGAATTCAGAAAAAGACAGGTTAGGAACTGCGAAAACTAGATTAAATTTCCATTTTTGAATGATGTATATTGTGAGGGTAACAAAGGAAGTGATGCATTTATTTATTTTGTCAATAGATCAAATTTTCCGACAGGATCAATCAGCTGTCTCTTGAGGACTGTGTGAAAGAAAATCTACAAACATGTGCTGCCATTCATGGAGAATTATTCAATGCTGCAATGAGCAGTATGCATCCATCTGCATTTGCACAATTGAAGCAGGCGTTAAAGATGCCATAATTGGGTCTGACGTTTAATTCTTACGATTTGGCGGTGCTATGTGCAGGCTCAGTTTTTGTGTTCATAGATTGATACTTCTTATAGGGTATATTTTCTTTCTACCAGTTTTATTTTATTTTCACTTGCTTCCAACTCCCTAATCTGTTAGGTTTTCTTTAACGATAATATGACCTATTCCATATTTTCATTAACCCTAGCCTGAATGACACGATTGATAACAGAATCTGTCTTGCATAATAGCTTTCAAGTTATAGGCCATATAAATTGTGACCTCCAAGAACAGTAGTGATAAATTTATGAACAGGAAATCATTAGACTGGGAAGTATTTAGTTGTGCACATTCACGAGGACGATAATAGTAACAAACAAAATTGGAGAAGGTGCCTTAATGGACTGGTTGGTTTTTCCGGTTACCGTTTTCCCTTCGCTCCTTTTCTTCCATCTTGCCCATTGTAGTTTATCTGACCCAAGACATTTTAATGAGCTATCAAAATAAAAATCACTATGACCATCATGCTTGAAATTATGTTGATTGAAATTACTGTGATTATGGATTGTAATTCATGACTTCTGCAGTTGAATCTAACGTTAACAATCTCTTTTCTTTTTCCAGGATGATATTGAAGCTTTGTTGGTGGTTTTTGACACACTTATTTATAATTGTTTCCAGGTCATGGTTTTCCCCGATTATAATCATTTTCATTTGTCTATGCCTGATGGCAGCGTGAAACTCTGTAAATAGGATGCTGTTCCTTTATTATATAGAGAAAGGGGCAGCATTGAGTCCATAGTGTTGATTTACTTTACTGAGAATGACAGGCAATGTGAAATGTTTGTAGAATGTTGTTTTGGACACATTGAGATGTGTAGTGCAAATTTTACCGAAGTACTTTGAATTGCAATTTATACCCCTGGCTCATACTGTGTTGTGTTAAATCGAAAAAGTTAATTCGAGAGATATCTGAACATTAATTTATCAAAGTGAGTTTGATTTATGAAATGTTGTAAGGTGAATATAAAGAGTGGATCATGTTATTATGTTGACATTTATTTTTTTCCTTCAATTATTACTTTTATTTACATAACCTCTTTCTAATTGTATACAAAAAAATGACCCCATCTCTGATAATTGTAGAAGTTGTTGGGTTGGGAATCTGAATTAGATATTTTTTGTCGACCGTTTAGAATTCGAATCCGAGTCATCGGAGGATAAATTTTAAGCGTTTTTTCTTTTCTTTTATGATAACAGTTGGTTGCAAAGTTTTGGGTTGGAAGGAAGTGCCTGATCATCTGTTCCAACCGATTATCATGAATAATAAACCCTCGTAAAAGTTTATTGTTCATTTTATTGCCACCGCTATGTATGAATGAAGGACATTAAATTGTGTATGAATCAGTAACAGATTTTCCAGTTGTTGTTCATTTGTTGTTACTGATATGTGTGCCAAATGAATAGTAGACCGTTGAGAAGGGCATCATGAATAGGCTTCTCCTAATGGTATAAATGCAAATTAATTTAGTTACGTAGTGATTCTCTCCTTACTATCTCATCTCGCATTGCAACTTCGATGTCACTACCTGGTTTGTAATTGAATCTGACATTATTTGCTTCCTTGACTGAGCCAATGTCATGAAAGTCTTAATACGTCTCCCATATTGTTTGGTTAAAAACAAAATTAATATTTTGAAAAAAGAAAAAAAGAATACATCCACCTTGCAATTAACTTTAAAAATGTATTAAGTTGAAAAATAAAGTAAATTTAGTTAAACTAATAGTATTTTGAATTTAATGAATGTTAACTTATCACCATACGATATAAAAACATAATAAGTATAAAAGCAAAATGATTTTTTTAAAAGATAAAATGAGTTCAATTTAAGGATAATTTATAAATAAAGTAGAGTGCTAGGAATTCATTCATTCAAATGTAAAGCTCCACATACATACATTGTTTTAAGAATAATGATTTTGACTCATTTTTTTTTTATCTATTTTTATCCTACTATTCCAATCATCTTTAAATTAACACATCAGATCACTGAAAGAATCAAAATAAATAATTGAAAAATGATTGAAATAATAGATTAAAATTGGATCAAAATATCATTATCCTTTTTAAATAGAACGGACTTATATTTTAACTAAAAATTGTGTGAAAAAATGTCCTAAAAGTTTTTTTAATAATGATCACTTCATACACCGCTACACAACCCAGACATTCAATCTAAAACTATTACATTTTGACAATATAGCCTCATGCTCCATTAAAGAGATACTAAAGTTTAACAACTTCTGATAAACATATTGTCACAAAAATTCAAGTTTGCGTTAATATGTAGCATATGAAATCTAATTTATAATAATTTAAATCCATATTACTTTAAGTTTATTTAAATGGATCTTTTTTAAAATTTAAATTCACATTTTTTATTTTAAATCTAATTTACTTAATTGGATTTGGATCAGATTTAGACATGTTTCATGATTTGGATTTTGAAAATCTAAAATAAATGTGTGTCTAAGTCAAGTTAAGTTGTCGATGATAAGATCAAGCTAAAAATCATCTTAGGTTCAAGGTCAAGTAGAATTGGTTTGGGTTGAAAGTCAAGCAAAGTAGGTTCAGTTTGAATGTTATGTCAAGTTGGTCCCAATTGAAAATTGTGTCAAGTCGGTTTCAGTCAAAGGTCAAGTCGAGTTAGCCTAACTTGATGTTGGAAAAGCAGAGTATTGCAAAATAAAAACAATATTAAAGGGTGTGGGCATAATCGCTTCTCCTCCAAATAGGTTGTCACGAATCAAGGAGGACATTCAAACTTCTCAACAACTACACTTTTTCACAATTCATACACCGAAAATTTTATCTTCTCCTCCTAATGGTGCAGATATGTTGCATTGCATAGATGAGAGAGCTTCAACCGCAAGACCTGACCTGCAGTTAACAATACAGATTGTTACCTAGCTTCAACCGCAAGGATCACGAGAATTAGTTTCGAATGTTGTGTTCCTTCTGCACAAGTCAAGGAATTGTGGGTTTCAATGTATGTCTATAAATAGGAGCACATACTTTCCTCCTAAAAACACAACGCACATCTCTTCTCTCCTTCTCATCTCTCTCACACATCTTTTCTCATTCTCTTTTTTTCTCCTTTATTTCTTTTATTAAATCCTGGGTTATTTTACTCTTTAAGAGAATTTTTTGTTAGTTTATGAGTTCTTCAAAAGATTTGGAAAGTTTCTGATTTATTCTAGAGGACTTAAACAACAAACTGCAAATAAGTCATTAAAAACAGTTAATTTTTTTTTTTTACAGTATTTACAATACTCGAGTTATGTCCATTATCTAATGTTCATGTATATTAAATTGATTTTGTTGGACCAAATCTAATTAACAACGTGGATTGAATATAGATTTAATTTAATTTAAATTGGATTAAAAAAATCAAATTTAATCGATCTAGTTAATAAGATATGAATTATAGGTCTAGATAAATTGGATTGAGACTAGATTTTGAAAAATCAGATCTATGTCCACCCTTTAACAAATGTGCATCAAGCGAATCCGTATAAGAAAAGTGACAAATAAAGTTCAACTAAACCAAACATAATTACATAATAGTAATAATAACGTAATAATGCTGTGAGAGAACATTCAACTCATAATCCATCTATTTCTCCCATAGTGCTGAGGCGTTGCGTGGAGGGTGTGGTTACCCGTTTATGGTCTTAGTATGTATATTAGAAATCCAATTCTTTATAATTTTATAAGTTGATTGTGTAATGTTAAATTAAATTTGAAGTCTTATTCTAAAAATAAAGGATATTTTAATCTTTAACATAGTAATCACACGGGCTGCAAGGAAATGGCTATTCTGAAAATAACAATTTCTTCTTTCTTCATTTTTTGTATTCAAAATTGTCACTTTATAATATAATTTCAAACAAATACTTTTCAAGAGGCACACTTAATGGAGGATCTTACCATTCAAATACGATCTGCATGATTTATCATTCGAAATTGAATTGTCCTGTAAAAGTGGGATAAAATAGAAAATCACGTAAATAAGCGCAAACATAATAAGTTCATTACATAATTGCAACAATATCAAACCCTCACTGAAATATCACTTCATTACATAATAAGCGCAAACAATTGACAAAAAAAAAAAATGCAACAATATCAAACCTTGTAAAATGGCATATTTAATACGAATTTTCTTTATTTTCATCAACTTTTATAGATTATTCCTTTTCTAAATTACAAAATCATGGAAATTATCTTTTAATACATTATTTAATTTCATAAATTATAAAAATATTACAAAAATTTAAATAAAATTATCAACGACGTTGTTAACATAATATTCAAAATAAATAAATAAATCTAAGGATGACAAACACTTTAGCACGATGAATATTAAAAATAATATTTTTCAGATATAAATAATTTATATAAATTATTACAAATTCTGCATTGCTCTTTAATTTCAATTGATCCATACTAAAACTAGCATATGTGATCCAAACCCACATACATAACCTCGTTCTCCTCTTTAATTTACTTTCTTCTCTTATATGTCAAATATAAATATAATGCTTAGTGTATTATACTTAGGCGGACCAAGGTAACTACACAGTCAAGGTCGCCTAGGTATAGCCCCACAAATAAAATCAATACATGAGCAACCAGTGAAGCAGGATCACATGGCGGCCCGCGCCATCATCTGTAAAGGATAAATACGTAGCAACAAGTTGCTAACTCCAAGCTTAGAATATCACAAACAAAACCCATGTTAACAACAACCCTAGCAAAGGACTTGGGCTTGGCTCAGGCCCATATAAGCCCATCTAGGCCCTAAACATTGGCCCAACATAGTTAGGAGAGCCCAGCCCATAAGGATGACAAACATAATTAATGATTCTATAAGTATACGTGGGCCCTAGTAATTAAGGGGTACGCTTCCATTAATTCCCTAATCTGATATTTGACTTCTGAAGAGCCTTTTGCTAACTTGATCGTCGAAGTCCTCTCCGCAGGTAACCTCCCGATAGTTCGGGCCGCCTACGTTGGGAAACGACACGTACAAGTCAAGAAGGAGCCAGCTCGAGAGGTTAAGGATTGAGGTAAGGCATTATTTGTGTCCCCTAATATCTTATTTGTTCTCCGCAAGAACAATTGGTGCCTACCGTGGGGATCGAAGTAATACCTCACCAAGTAATTCGCACACTGTCGAGAATGGTCTCCACCCGCAGCAGAGCCGGAATCGTGAAGCACACTGAAGCAGCCCCTACTATGCCTACAAGCACCACCCCAGATTTGGCTGCCATCCTTGAAGGCCAATCCAAAATGCAACAGGAACTTGCCGACCTGAAAAAGCGCAATGCTGAAGAAATGGAAGCGCTTAGGCAAGAAAACTCAAGACTAAGGAGGAAGATTGAAGTTGATCCTACACAGAAGGGGAAGGGTAAGGAGTCGTCAGAGGACCCTAGGTCCCCGGCCTACCAGCCCAACGAGGAAGAAAGTGAATACAATCCCACCCCGCACACCTTCACCACCACTCAACAAACACCCATCATTTCCACCCTCCACACAACCATCCTCGCACCACCAACAACCAACCACAATGCTACCACCCATCCCACCACTCATATCCCCCCCCTCACCACTACACCACCACGTTCCCTACCATCGTCCAACATCCCATCCCACACCACCCATTACCACCACACCCACCCAAGCGTCGTCACCCTCTCATTGACACCATCACAACCACACGTCTCCCTAGCCAGTAGGAACCCTTCACACTGGACTGCTACACAGGAGAAACTGACCCCGACGAGCATCTCAAGGTGTACATCACCCATGTTTCCCTCTACACACCAAACGACGTTGTCTTCTGCAAAGCCTTCCCCACCACCCTCAAAGGCCCTCCTGCCCTTGAATGTTTCACCACCTTCCCCCATACTCAATTGACTGTTTTGACACTCTATCCCGCCTGTTTACCACCCATTTTTCCTTTAGCCGCCCACATTAGGCCACACCCCTATCCCTCTTTAGCCTCAGACAGGAAAGAAACGAGACGCTACGTGCTTTCATTGACTATTTCAGTAGGACCACCCTACGCATGCCCAACCTCACTCAAGAAAATGATCTTGCAGTACATGGCTCTAACCTCAAACTTGGTCCATTTGCTAACAAAATCTACCTCCACTCTCCAGCTTCCATGCATGACCTCAAACTGCGCACGACAGATTACATCCGCATGGAGAAGATGCAGACTCTACACACCAAGTTTTCGACCGACTATACACCCTTGTCCACCGGCCCAAACAAACTGCCTCCACGATCTGAATCGAGGCCCAGAGAACCTAGGCAACCACGATTCACCAGATAAGCTCCACTAAGCGTCCCCAGATCACGCCTCCTCAACGAAGCGTTCTAGGTCGACCTCATTCCACCACCACACAAAACCTTGAACCCCCCAATATCGACATGACCAAGTACTGCAAATACCACAGAAACAATGGTCATACCACCGATGAATCCAAGGCGCTTCAAGACAAAATAGAAGAATTGATTCACGCCAACCACTTTCGCTCGCTTTGTCCGAAAAGATGGACCTTCACATCCCCAACAATCCGACAACCACCACCCCCAACGCAAAACTCGTCACAATAATCGACCACACACCAATACTCGTCCACATCAACATCCAGTTCGCACTGACGTCAACCAAGTTGACCCCCTTGTGTGGCACAATTAATACCATCTCAAGAGGCTTTGCTAGCAGCGGCTCCACCTCGTCAACTAGGAAGAAACACCTTTGTAACATCTAGTCCATCAACCACATTATTTACTCCCACCACAGACGCTGATTTCCATGTCATCGACCAACTATAAGATGACCCCATGGTCATCACCATCGAGCTTGAGAACTTCGCGAAGAAGGTGCTCATGGACCAAGGTAGTTCCGTTGACATCCTCTACTAGACTACTTACCAAAAACTACAACTTCTTCACCACTTACCACAAGTAAACGGCCTGGGTCGAATATTAATTGTTCAGTTTACATCCATCCATTTCCACTGATCATCGCTAAGACAAAAAAAAACTACCCCACCAATAGACGGACGCTGCATACTCCAAATATTATGTCTTTCTTCCAAATTTTTGGTTATTTTTAGAAGATACAAACCTCATTAATAAAGTATACGACCTGTCATATTAACATCGTGCAAATATGACAATAATCCAAACGACATGTTTAACCAATAACGCGTGCCTATAACAGTAATCTAGCGGTAACACACAAAGTATGCATCTGTCTAAGCAAGTAAGTGAACAATCATCCATCACAATTAACATAAAATAAAAACATTGTACGGGTTATTACAGACTTAAGCTGAAGAAATGAAAATCAAATGTTAAAACAATAAAGCTCAAGTCTATATGTTCTCCACATTTTCTCCCGCATCTGCCATTGTTGTGGTGTCCGCCACAATGTCATCCGCCACAATCTCCTTCTCCGCCTCTTCCTCTGGGCTGTCTGCTTCGTTCACAAGTTGCCCTCCAACCATGTCCTTATTTACATCAAACTTGGCATCCGAAACATCTATATCATTGTGGAAGAATGCAGCTTACCTTAACCCCTTTCGGAAGCCATTGATATGCTCCTGGATTATGTGACCTTTCAGGTCATCAAGTTCGCTCTCCATGTCATCATGTTTTTCTTTCAATTCGTCATAGTTAGTCTTTAGATTCGTGATTTTCGCATTTAGCTTTTTCTCATATTCCAAGCATCTCACCTTCCAGGTCCCCAACCTCTTCTTCTCTTCCAACCACTCTTCCCTCTCTTTTTTCCAAGCGGTTTTCTCTTCAGCGTGTTTATTAGCCTGTCCCGTCAGCTCCTCTTTTAGCTCCTCAACCATGGACCGACTACCCTCCTTTAGCTCCCTTTGATACAAGCTCTCAACCCTGCGCCCTAATATCAAAGCCTTGCTGCTAAACTCGAGCATTGCCTTCACCATGACATTCGGTTCCATGTTGTCAATCGAGTTAACCAACGACTCCGACAAATTAATTTCAATATCACGCCAGACGATCGTTTTTGGCAATTTTATCAACCCAAACTCGGGCTTGTTCGCACCAGATGAGGATCCCGACCCCAACAAGGCAACTCTCACCATCTTCACATCTTTCTCCCCACCTTGCTTAGTGGGTACTTCCGCCTTTCTCTTTGGCCCCCATGAACGTGTATCTCAACCAATTTATCTTGCAAATTGGAAACTTCAATATTCCCAACATCCTTTGCCTTCCACGCCTTCTCTTTGAGAAGAGCTTGAAACAGATTCAAATTCTTCTTACCAACCTGTGCCATATGACCTACAATAGTAGCAAAAATGCCGATTAGTTAACTCAAACACGACATAGCGCTTAAAACACAAAGATACTTTTTATATCAATAATTGGATGTACGAAATTATAACCCTAACTAAGCCCTTAGTGGGCATCTTATCGTTAAACTTCATCAGGGTCTCCACCACCTCCCTATCCATCAACGACAACTTCTCCCTTTCCATATCCTTATACCGCCAAGGGTTGTCGGTTCAGCTAAAAGGGAACTTAGTACTGCCATCATCACTATAGAAGTATGAACATCCAAGCTCCTTCACCACCACCTTGAAGAGCCCAGAGGCCCAACCCATAACATGGACCCCAACAATTAAGGGGTATGCTTTCATTAATTCCCTAATTTAAGATTTAACTTCTAAAGATTCTTTTGTTGACTTGATCGTCAGAACCCTCTCCGCAAGTAACCTCCCAAGTTCGAGCTGCCTACGTTAGAAGACAACATGTACAAGTCAAAAAGGAGCCAACTCGAGAGAAGTTAAGGATTAAGATAAGACATTATTTGTATCCCAAAATATCTTATTTGTTCTCTGCAAAAACACTTAATTTGGTTTCTCAGAGACTCTGGAAACTACTTCACATTAATTGTAGTTCACTTCAACATAACCTTTAACATCTAATACATATTATTGAAAGTTACTAATATCATACCTAATTTTGAGACCAAAAATGTAGGGGGAAGTAGGTCAAATTAATTGTTCAGGACCCGCCAAATTCACTCCCATACATATTCAAAAGCATCTAAAATTCATATTCTTGAAAATCATTCAAAACAACTGCATAAACTACAATCTTGAAAGTACTTTTAGATTACAATTAATTTAAAAACAAAAGCTTTGGGAATAACAGGGAAGGTTTTAAAAAAAAACACATAACAAAGTTTATACAAGGTGGAAGATAATTTCTCTATTTCGTTACGTGGTTTAATGGAGGAGAATGGTTCCTTACTATAAAAAGCTGCGACTTTGGAATACCGGAATACAAACAATCTCACTAAGATTCAAAACTGGACTGATTTTAGAAATCAGCTCGAAACATATTCATTTCAAACCGGTTCAGAAAAAGTCCCACACCTATAACTAAAATGTTCATATGTAAAATTACTGTTAGAATTAATGTCAGAACTATACTAAAATTCATATCCAAGAAAAATACAATTTGGTGAACAATGTACCAAAATTGAAAAAGGAGGCTTGAAAATGAAATGAAAATCTTCTTTCATTTTTTCTGGAGAGAACTGGGTTAACTCAACCTTGAGGAGTAGCACCGTCTGTTGAGTCCATAGGCTCAGCTTCAACTGACTCATCTACCTTGTCCCCTTTCTTACCTGTGCAAACAACCAAGCACTTTCAATTGTTGAGCCATTCAAAACAAGGAAAATTGAATCCTTATATAGGTAAAGGTTCTGTTCAATAACATAAAAGCAGGAGGCAAAACAAAACCATAGATAGGTATAATAGAACAGCAGCATACCTTTTTTCTTCTTTCCACCACCTTTCTTCTTTGTTTTTGTGCCCAAGGCTAGCCAGGCCTTGATATCAGGATCATCAATTGATTTTGTAGGCTGCAGTTCTTGGAGTGGATGAGATGTGACTCGATCAGACCCATTTGGCATTAACAAGACTGTGAATTTGATGTGTGCAACATAATCACCTGAAAAACAAACAAAATAATGCATGGCAAGGCTTAAATAAATGACAACTCGGTTATTTAGTTATGGTACTAGCCAAAGGAATTTTACCAGGTTTTTCGTGCAGAACAGGATATGGCTGCAAGAGCTCATGGTTGACACATTCAACTAAACCCAGACGAGCTCTTTTCTCTTCCAAAGCTCTATTAAAAAACAAATGAACTTTTAAGAAAAAGGAATAAGAACAAAAACAAAGACAGTATTAAACATTGAAAGTATTAAACATTGAAAGTAGCCCGTTTACCTAGCAGAGAATGGCATGATTGGATATTTTTGACTTATCTCACTAAAAATAAACCTAGAGGCTTTCATCTTCAGATGATAACTCTTGTCAACAGCCCTCTTGTAAATAGTTGTCTGCTTCTCATCCAACAACTTAGGCTGCAAGAGAAAAAAAAATTACTTTATCAGGCATTTGACTTATCTTAATTGGTAACATGTTGATATAATTATGCTACCTTGCCATCGCCTGTGCTTGTTACTATATCTATAGCATAAACTTCATTCTCCTCAAACTCTGCTTCTTCAACCCTCGTGTCCGGATTTGACAAACTAAGCACAACTTTATTCCCATCAATAACAAACTGCTTCATTTGGTGACTAAGAACACCTTCAACAATTTTACAGTCATAGGCAGCAGCAACCTTTTGAATTGCTTCAGTAACATCCTTGTTCTGTAAAAAAAGAAGGTCATTGATGTATTCACATTGATATCAATACTATGCAAGTTAAAACAGCCAAGCACGCTGACAATAATAGAAGATCAGTATTCCAAGCTTATTTTAAACTAGGTAACAGGGAGAAGAGGAAATCAATATCATTATAGTAAAGTTTTCCTTAGTCTAAAGGTTTTATAAATGGTATGCATTCAGTCCCACACAAAATAATTAAATAATTCAACTAAACTAATAGTTTAAAAATGGTACTGTTGCGCACTTTTCTAGTTCTGTACTACAAGTGATAAGTAATGGTTACAAAAGAGATAGACAAGTGAACTGACTAATTAAATGAGCACAAGTGCGAAAACAATTTTAGCCAACTATAATAACAGCAACAGGGAAAAGAGGAAACCGATATGGTACTGAACTGAACACCTCGGCAATGTTGCCTTTAGTGTAGCTTTCAACATTTGCAACAAATATACACAGAAATGACTAACGAGAGGCAAATAATAGCTACATTACACTGAAAAACACAGGTAAAGGATACGAATGGTTTTAACAGAATTATGTTGGCTACAAAGTGCACTGACTATATAAATCAGCACAACGATAAAACTAATTTCAGCCAATTCTAATGTTGGCAACAGGGAAAAGAGGAAACCAATGTGGTACTGATCACCTCGGCAAAGTTGCCTTAGTTATACACATTTGATACAAATATCAGAATCAAAGTATAGAATGGGAAGGCTGAAAAGCGAGGCAAACTACAATAACATCATCAGAAAGTATATTACGGGATTATCAGATAGGTAAAGGATAAGAGATGTTGACTATAATAGACAAGTGCACGGACTACATAAATCAGCACAACCATAAAAAAATTTAAGCCAATTCTAGTATTGGCAACAGGGAAAAGAGGAAACCAATATGGTACTGATCACCTGGCAAAGTTGCCTTAATTAAAAACATTTGATACAAGCATAAGAATCAAAGCATAGACTGGCAAGGCGAAAAAGCAGGGCAAACTACAATAACATCATCAGACAGGTAAAGGATAAGTGATGTATGTTGGATATAATAGACAAGTGCGCTGATAATATAAATCAGCACAACTATAAAACTATTTTCAGCCAATTCTAGTCTTGGCAACAGGGAAAAGAGGAAACCAATATGGTACTGATCACCTGGCAAAGTTGCCTTAATTATATACATTTGATACAAACATAAGAATCAAAGCATAGACTGGCAAGGCTAAAAAGCATGGCAAACTACAATAACATCATCAGACAGGTAAAGGATAGTGATGTATGTTGGCTATAATAGACAAGTGCGCTGACTATATAAATCAGCACAACTACAAAACTATTTTCAGCCAATTCTAGTCTTGGCAACAGGGAAAAGAGGAAACCAATATGGTACTGATCACCTGGCAAAGTTGCCTTAATTATACACATTTGATACAAACATAAGAATCAAAGCATAGACTGGCAAGGCTAAAAAGCATGGCAAACTACAATAACATCATCAGACAGGTAAAGGATAGTGATGTATGTTGGCTATAATAGACAAGTGCGCTGACTATATAAATCAGCACAACTACAAAACTATTTTCAGCCAATTCTAGTCTTGGCAACAGGGAAAAGAGGAAACCAATATGGTACTGATCACCTCGGCAAAGTTGCCTTAATTATACACACATACACATACACATTTGGTACAAATATCATAATCAAAGCAGGGATTGGCAAGGCTAAAAAGCGAGGCAAAATACAGTAACATCATTAGAAAATATATTAAGGGATTATCAGAAAGGTAAAAGATAAGTAATGTATGTTGGCTATATATAACAGCCAAGTGCACGGACGGTATAGATCAGCACAACCATAAAACAATTTTCAGCCAATTCTAGTATCAGCAACAGGGAAAAGAAACCAATATGGAAGCAAAGATTGATACAAATATCAGAATGCAAGCAAAGATTGTCAAGTCTAAACATAGAGGCAAATATCAGTAACATGATAAGTATATGGAATGCATATACAGGTAAAGAACAATTAATAAGTAATGGATTTAGTACACATTATGTTGGCTACACTAGACAAGCGTACTGACTGTATAAATCAGTACAGCGATGAAGAAAATTTAGCCAATTCTAGTTTCAGCAACAGGGAAAAGAGGAAACCAATATGGTACTAATCACCTCGGCAAAGTTGCCTTTGTTATAATTAATCTGCTACAAATGTTAAAATCCATATACGCAGTCATGAATCTAAATCAAGAGACAACTACAGTACTATTAAAAGTAAATAATCAGATTACGAGGTAAAGGATCCCACAAACCTTTAATATATATATATATATATATATAGTCAACATCCAAAAATATTCCAAAAACCTTGAGAAACGGCCATATTACACATTAAATGAAACAGCCTTCACAGAACATACTATTTCCTAGTGGACTAGACATTCAAAAAGCAAATGGTGGCCATCAATCAGGCATATAATAACGAACAAACTATTCTCTCTATCAGTGTAACTATGACAAAAAAGGCATCATTGGAGTTAAACCATAGCCTATGATTTCTTCATCATATAGAGATCAGTTCATAAATTCACAATCCAGTATTATTATGGATCATATTAATTTATAAGACAAACAAGCATTTGACGACAGAGCATGATAACATTCGACAAGCAGGTAAAATAACATAATGGGATAGAAAATCAACAATTCTCTGTCAGTGTAACTATGACATAAACAGGCTTCATTGGAGTTCATCCATAGCCTATGATTTCTTCATCATACAGAGAAAAAAATGATCAAATTACAATATAATACAAACCACGTGAGGATAGTTTTAAGAGAACATGGACAACTGGAATGAAAACAGAGAGATATAAAATAATCAGAATAACATTTTAATCAAGTCTCCGATGCAAGTTTAAGAAAGAATTCATCATGTACAATGCACAACACACAACCGAGATGAATTGTATAGATGAGCAATGTACTCAATAGGCAAGACTACAGAAGAAAAACCATAAATGACCTCTATCAGTGTAACTATGACAATTAAGCTTCATCGGAATTTATCCATAGCTCATGACAGTTTGCATCATTTAGAGATCAAAATCAAACAAGTCGCATAACATCGCAATGAAATCCCTTTAAATAATACACATGAACCAAACAAATTTCTCTCCAATTTTAATGCTTACATGTTACTTGAATTTACAACTATCAACGAAGGGTACACTATAGAAAGGCAACATGTAGTGAAATCCAAATCAACCATTACAAAGTTACAATTGATTACCTTCTTTCCTGGCCTGACAAGCCTCAAGGCCACCTCTGCAGCAGTATTTGCTGCAGCAATGACATCTGCTGCCCTTCCTGTGATAGGACCTTCCTGAAGTACATGGGTGTGAGCTACAGCAGCAATGAAACCATCTATATGACAAGCCATATCACTGTACCAACCAAAGAAAAAACCATTAACTTCTAAGTAATAAGAGACCACTTTCTCGCCACACATCACAAATTCATGCTCTGAATATCTTACATTTTCAATATATCACCTTCTTCCAACACTGACTCATCACTGGCTAGTGGAGAGAAATGGCAGACTACATTGTTTACTGATATACATGTAGGAAAAGCAACTCCTCTCTCAATCTTCCTCTTCACATTCTTGTACACATTTCCCGTTTGCCTACACAGATAAGAAACAACTATTAGGAAAATTCTATAAGTATAAAAACAAAAATAAGAGATAACATGTACAAATGTTAAAATATCATGCAATGTTCCATCTTATAGAAATAAATATAAGCTTACTCTCTAATATATGAATCCCCTTTCTCACAGATATCCACAATCTTGGTCTTAGGTTTACATTCCGAAATAACAAGCTTCAAAGCCTCTATAAATCAAAGAGGATCACAGAAATAAAACATTAAAATTTACGAAAAAACAGACATGTAAGTATAACATAATTTGAACTTCATCCCAGGAGAAAATTGTGTCCAATGTAAGCAACACCAAGATCCTAGAAAGAATTAATAACCCAAGGACATTAAAAAGAGTGAGAAACACACTGTTAACTATCTCAGCGGCTGTCTTGTATTTGGTGACCACTTCGGCAGAAGAAAGATCCAACTCCTTCTCCTCCCTTTCCTCGTCCGACATGGTGGCACAACTCTGAGGCCCCTCTGTGTGTAACCACTGGAACACCCAAATGAAACGGGCAGAAACAATAAAGAAAACAAAAACATAAATCCAATTGGGTAGTTAAAGAGAAAAAAATCGAAGAAAGAACGAAGACCCAAATGAAAAGTTTGGAAAATTGGTTGAGTTTGAAGTAACTCACAGTGAGGAGGGTTGAAGATGACGCAGTACTGGAGAATGAGTGAAGAAGGTAAGGGTTTTAGGAATTGAAATAGAAGAGGGAATTTGTTGCTGAGACAAATGGTGGGAGGCTTAGTGGAACTAGGGTTACATCCTAAGGTTGCTTTGGCTTAAATAGGATTTTTCACTTTCATTTCAGGGCAAAGATACAAACAATTGAGTAGGGTTTTTACGCACTATATCTTTACTTATTATTTTATTTATTTTTCTATATAATTAACAACAAATACATTGTTCTACTTATTTATTTTATTGATATATTTTAATTTTTTCTTACAAATGTATTTTAAAATTCTAATTGTTTATTTATTTATTTATTTATTTATATATTTATAGTCTATATTTCATTTTTATCATTATCTAACAATAATCTTTAGTTATATCCAACAATATTTTAATATATCAACAATAAACAATATCTAAAAATATCAATGAATATCTAATTATATTTAATAATACTTTTCTGATTGAATAATTATTCACTAAATTTTAAATTTTAAAAAACAAATAAACTTTTTAAATTACAAATAATAAACAATTTTATCTTTCATTTAAAATGTTAACCATATTTATATCTTTTTAATTATAACATTTTTTAGGATCTAATAATAATAATAATTATTATTATTATTAATGTAAAAATATTGTTATAAATAATTATAAAAATTGAACTCTTCTTTTTATCTTAGCAATATGTATGTCTATTTGTTTAAAAAATCATAAAAAAAATAAAATAACACAGCTTTTCTAGCTTAATAGTTTCTTTTTGTTAAAAAAGTAAGAAGAATACAAATACGTTTTTTGTGCATATTTTTATAATTTATTTTTATATTTTAGCATATCATTTTATTGTAATAGTAGATATATTTAAAAAAATAAGTATAATCATTATATTTTGTTATTATAAAATTGTTGTAGGCATTGTTTTCACTTTTTTATTCTCTTTTAATAATGTACTAATAAATGTAAAATTGTTATAAAATTTATGGATGTCCATTGAGTTGTTAGCAGTTACTTATGATTGATTGTTATTGATGTTATCATTAGTATTTGTATCTCCTATTGATAAATGACACACAAAGAATCGATCTTTATTCTCTATTTTCTTTCTCTCAATTATTTGATAACATTATATTAGCACGAAGGCTATACAACTGAGTTAGTAGAAACATTTTCTCTTCAAGGACAATACTTTATGCCTCAATTCAGGCTATTATTTCCTTATTGTCAATCTTTTCTTATATTCTTCTTTTTTGTGATAAAAAATTATTTGACTTTATCAATTTTCATATTTGTCTTATATTATTATTATTATTATTATTATTATTATTATTATTGTCTATATTAAATTTATAGTTTCATATATAAAATTTGATTATTATCAATATTTTATGAGTCAGTTTTAAACAAGTCAAACCTTACAAAATTTGAATTTGTGACTTTTGATATTACAAGGAAAAATTATTCATCTTCTTGAGTATTAGAGGTTGAAATACATCTAGATGCAATGGGTCTTGATGATACTCTAAAAAAAAGGAAAAGAAGGAAAGAAGGTGCAAATAAAGCATCTGAATGTCTTCTTATGGCCAAACAAAACAATAAGTTTTAATGAAAAATCATGAGACCAAATTGATTATGCTTCATTCCCATAAGTGAATGCAGCAACATCCATGAGACTAAATTGGTTATGTTTTGTTCCCAGAAGTGAATATAGCAACATTTAATATATTTTCATGGTCAGAAAGAAAATTTCAAAGAGACATTTTGTCATTAGAAGTGAAACAATAGTGTGAAAAGGGTAAAGAAAATAATGAAAACAATGACAAATAATATGACAATATAATTTATCACTATGGTGGTAAAGGCCATTTGGGTCATACTTGTCTTACATCAAAGCATCCTAAAAACAGGAGAATAACATATAAATACACTTTGTGTTTATAAAGATGATGATTTTGTTTTTGGCCATATAAATGTCACTCATCTTCATATTATTATTATTATTTTGCTAAACTAAATGAAATAGAAGATGGAAACATTAATCACCTCATTGGTGATGGAAGTAATAAGAATTTGTGTTTTTTGTATAAAATGGCAGAAAAAGTTTCTATGTGAGAGTACAATATATTTTTATATATTAAATTATTTTTTATTATAATTTAATTAATTTAAGGTGAATTCTCGATGGTATTATTACTATATAAAATATGCATGTTTGATGTTGGTTATGTATAAGTAAGAAGAATCAAATTTTCTTCTATATTATGAAATGTATATGTGAAATGAGTGTATAATGAACATTTATTATTATTATTGTTATTGTTATTTTATAAACTTTATCCTAATAAACTATTTAAAAAAATAAAAAGAATTCAATTTATAAGTAACTGAAATGTTATATCTTAATTTCTTAAAATTCCTAAAATCTCTCACCATATTCATGTTGTGAAGTCTTTGATTCTCTTTTATTGCATTGGCATTGAGATTATTCTTATAATTTCTTAATGCCTTTCATTTTAGTACACCTTCGCAAGTTGAGTGTTGCATGGTAGAAAAAGAAAGTCACTGGAGGAAAGGGCTATTGATTACAACTTCTAATAAAGAACATGTGTTCCTCATTAGCCACATTTGGTTGTACTTTCCTTATTCCAATACTCTCTTTCTTGTTCGCTGACATAGCTTTTGTTCCTCCTTTCTCTCCATTCTCCTATTTCAATGTGCTGGATTAGCCTGGTTAGTTAGCCAAAATTTATTTACATTACATGTGTGTTGTCTTTATTGAATTATGTAATCAACTATGATCATTATATAATCATTTGTTTATGTTTGAAAAAATCATTCACTTAATTGACTATGTGCATGCATAATCTTAATATTTATTTACAATCTTAATATTTCAAAATATAAAATACATGTGAAAAATAAATTAAAATATATTTTAAAATATTTATTTTCATAATATTTATAATAACTCATATGTTCTTAATTTTAAAAATTTCAGCGTCCATGTACAATAATATATATCTTTTTATCCATAATAATAGAATAAATATAATTAAATATTATATATTGTTATAAAAATGTATAATGAATATTTATTATTAAATGTATAAGGTGATTTTGTATATATGTGTTTTAGGTTTTGTTAAATATCTTTATATGCGACATTACATTTTATTTGGATTAAATATTTGATACAATGAGTTTTTAATAAAATATGGTTATTAAAACCTAAGCATTTTGTTTGTATGGATTTGCTAATTTTTAATATATAATGTTATTTTATTTGACTCGTGGTTTTGATTCTATATATATATAAGGTATTACTATATTACGATTTTGTGTTTATATGGATATACGTAATTGAGTTTTAGTATATATATATATATATATATATATATATATATATATATATATATATATATATATATGATCACTTTGATATGCAGTAATATTGCATAGACTAAATATATTATATTTTGTTGATAGTGCAATAATTAAACTCTCAAGATTATTAATTTATTTTTCTCTTATTTGCTTATTCGAGAAGTCAATATTAACATTATTTTTATATCACAAATAATGTTTTAAAGGCTCCAGAAGAGCTACTACACTTCTACAGTGAAGACTAAATATATTTGTCTAAATAGATTTCATATTGAGACAATGAAGGAGATGTAACATCTCTCTCCCCGAGAGCCTGTCAGGTCTGCAGCCCAATACACCCCAACCCCTCACCTTTTCTCCGTCCATTCATACTAAGGTGGGTTGTTGCCAGACGGGGTCGAACCCCAGACCTGACCTTTAACACCCTCTAAACGAGACAAATGTTACTAGTTGTGCTAACATCTGTCTCATTGAGAGGGTGTTAAAGGTCAGGTCTGGGGTTCGACCCCGTCTGGCAACAACCCACCTTAGTATGAATGGACAGAGAAAAGGTGTGGGGTTGGGGTGTATTGGGCTGCAGACCTGACAGGCTCTCGGGGAGAGAGATGTTACAAAAAAGTGCAGCACAACTGGTAACATCTGTCTCGTTGAGAGGGTGTTAAAGGTCAGGTATGGGGTTCGACCCCGTCTGGCAACAACCCACCTTAATATGAATGGACGGAGAAAAGGTGAGGGGTTGGGGTGTATTGGGCTGCAGACCTGACAGGCTCTCGGGGAGAGAGATGTTACAAAAAAGTGCACTTTTTTGTAACATCCCTGGCTACCCCTCCTCGGGTCAGCACAACTGGAAGCATCTACTAGTTTGCCAGGGGTGTTAAAGGTCAGGTTGGGGGTTCGATTCCCACTAGCAACAACCCACCCAATATGAATGGACGGAGAAGGGTGAGGGGTTGGGGTGCATCGGGCTGTAGTAACCTGACAGCCTCTGGGACCCGAGGAGGGGTAGCCAGGGATGTTACAGGAGATATGAAATATTTTTATATCAATGGACTTGGGTTGAATAAAAAAAATGTGTATTAGAGAAATTATCAATCTTCTCTTATGCCTTGTACTACACATGTATTAGTACAATTGAAATGCATATCATTATGCGAAAAAATAGTTGAAAAATCTTGTGGACACCCACTTAAGAGTCAAAATTTTCTTTAATCCAATGATTTCTCATGTAATACATGTTTACAAGGAAAGTTGATAATAAGACCATCACCAGAAAACTTTAGAAATGAGTTAATCTCCTCTTTTGGAATGAATACAGGGTGATTTCTTGGTCCAACCAGAAAACTTTAGAAATGAGTTAATCTCCTCTTTTGGAATGAATACAGGGTGATTTCTTGGTCCAATGCACCCATCATGTGGATCATTTAGATATTTAATGGTTTAATTGATGCATCAACTAAATGGTCACAAGTTTGTTTATTATCATCTTGCAATCAAGCATTTGCAAAGTGTAAGACCCGAGAAAATTAAATAGTTAATTAAATAATTATTTAATAAATGCGGGTAATAGGAGCATTTAAGGCATTTAATGCGAAGTGTTATAATGTTAAAAAGTATTAGTTGAAGTGGTTGAGGGTACTTTAATTGTATGAGAGAACTTGGGTTCAAGTTCTACGGATGCCAATTATGTGTTATTTTAACTTATGCATTATTTTGATGATATACTTGAATGCTAGACGTGATAATAAAATCCTAAAATTGTAAGAATTACCACAAATATGAATTGGTTGATTTGGTTGTGCATTTGACTTGGTAATCGATGGATTGTGGGTTTTAACCTTGTTGAGAACAAATTTGCTCTTTTTTTTTGCCAAATTTTCCTTGGCATGAATATGAAAGGGTTTAGAAACCCTAGCAGCCAAGAAAGGCAGCCTAGAGGGCTGAAAAATATTTTGTAAAGGGTATTGAATAACCATTAAAAACACATTTTAACTTAATTTTCGTTTTAGGGTGTTAAAGGGTAATTAAGAGTGCATTAATTTTGAGAGAGTAATTAGGGTGAGAGAGACCTGGAACCGTGGTGTGAGTGTTGGGCAGCGAGTTTTGGCCTATTGGCACGTACTGCAGAGAAGAATTGGAGTGGAAAATCAGTTTCGGGGGTGCAAGCAAAGAACAAGAGTGTTTTGGGGTTAAAGACACATTAAATTCACGTTTTAGCAAGGAATCCAGGTAACAGGAGTCGTCTCTTATGTTTGGTGATTTGTATTTGAATAATTGTGTGTTGCCATGAAATATTGCATGATTCCAACTCTGTTGTGCACTGTTTTATCGAGGTTTCTTGATTTTTCCCATAAACCGCCTGGCGGCTCAACCCCTATCGCCAGGCGGCACATCAGATATTGGTTATGTTCTTGATTTTGGCTTGAACCGCCTGGTGGCGATGAATATCTACCAGGCAGTGCGACACAGTTCGCGTTTTTCTTGGCTCTCGATTGGTGCAGTGGTCATTTGACTTCTGAAGGTGATTTTTGTGAATACTGTTGTGTGTTAATTTTATTTGGCATTAAAGTCTGATGGTGTTTTTAGGAAGCCATGTATGAACAATCACGGGTGGGATTGGGTCTTTGTAAGGGAAGAAGAAATGAATTGATGTTAATTGTATCCATGATTATATGACGCGAAAGGGGATAATATTGGACTGTGATTGGTGAATTTGAGATGAATAGGTATGGGTTGGTAAATTGAATTAGGTGTCAAACCAAGGAAATGGGGGACTCGTGGCTGGTGTAGACAAACCTGGTGTGTGTGCAGGTACTGTTGTACCGCCTGGCGGCACCTTGTTAGCCACCAGGCGATGTCTGGAACTAGGCCAGTTGTGTGGTTTGACTGGATGGTTGCGAAGGATGTTGGTATTAGGGGATTAGGACAAAAGATTTGACCTTTTAAAATAGGAAGAATTGGTGCCAGGAAGTTATGGTGATTAAGGCTTGGAAAGGAGTTGGTGAGAATGCTTTACTCGGGGTGATTTGCCAACGAGTATGGGAAATGTGTCATGATGGGACTAATTAGATAAGTGATAAGGAGGAAAGAGATAAAGTACAAAATGGTAAGGGATGGAGAATATATATATATATATATATATATATATATATATATATATATATCGAGATGTGAGTATTCAGGACTTCTTTAGCCTATAAAGGAAGAGGGAATGAGGAAGTTAGATAGAAAGGAAACAAGTAATAATTGGTTTGTGCTGAATTATAAATTACGATTTCAGATTTGTATAGAGGTCTTGGAGTATGGGCAGTGGTGGTGATTCAATGTGGATAGTTGAGCAGCTGAAATTAGTGGTATAAACATGGGAAACAAGTATATATGAGTTAAGTATTATAGAAGTGTTTACGAGTAGAGAGTGTGATATTAGGCATAGTAAGGGAAAATGGAAAGGATGCATAACCAATCAGTTAAGTATAGGATTGCTAATGAGCTGACTTGGTACAGGAATTAAGCAAAACTTGTTTTGTTCTAAGTTGGGTTAGTAATGATGTATTTAGAGTGTTGTGGGTGGAACACCTAGTTTGAAAATGGTTGAATGATAAATATGAGTTATAGAGAAATCAAATCAGGTTAAGATTGGTGGAAAATCAGAATCAGTTCCTGGAAAACAAATACGCAGTATACCTTGGAGCAATCTGGATTGTAGAACCAACCAAATTGGGTGCCAAAACCAACTACAGAGTGCCTCTGGTATGGCGCCTGGTGGTTTGTTGATATCCGCCAGGCAATAGTTGCAACGTGAGAGGCCCCTATACTGCGTAGCGCCTGGCGGCAAGGTGTGCTCCGCCAGGCGGTGTCTGTAAAATAGTGTGTATGGTAAGGTTGTGGCGCCTGGCGGTGAGGAGGTACCGCCAGGTGGTATGGTCTAGTTTCGCTTGGCGGCGCTTGGGGCTGCGCCAGGCTATAATATTGCATACTACGTTTTTTGTGTGTGTGTTGTGTTTAAGTAATGATGTTATACTTGGATCGGGAGATGTTGTGCCATGAGCGGGTAGGTTCATGGATGGTGGTTAACATGTGATGATATGAGCGGGGAGCTTTATATCTAGTTACTCTCGCGTGAGGATATGAGCGAGGTAGGTTCGTATGTTCTGTGCTCACGCTTGAGAGATGCTACGTGCGGGGAGGTACGTGGCTGATGGGTCACATGTGTTGGACTACGGGCGGGTAGGTCCGTAGAGCAGGACTACGAGCGGGGAGGTTCGTAGAGCAGGACTACGAGCGAGAAGGTTCGTAGAGGCAGAACCACGAGCAGGCAGGTTCGTGTGAGCATCATATTCCCGAGTCCAAGGCTAACCATTTGTGTGATTTAAAGACTGAAAAGTCTTGGGGTTAAGTTCTTGGCCAAGAACTACGTAGATTGATTAAGATGGGTGTATGATTTATCTTGTGTATTATATATATGTTATCGTTATTTTTTTATCAGCTCACTCTTTCTGTTTGTGTATGGCGATGATCGTGTGATTCGTTACACGGGAGCAGATGTTGATACAGGTGATGTTGAGGATGCTCAGGCGACAGAGTGAGAGCTAGTTGGGATTAAAGCTAGGGATTTTTTTATTATGTTATCATTTATGATTTTGGACTTTGGAAATTGTAAAGCTTTAATACTACGATTTTAATAATTTTGGCGCGATGTTTAAACATTTTAAATTTTCTCGCGTTTTGGGAATAATAACATCTTGATGTTTTAATTTCTTTTCTTTAATTATTTATTTAATTAAGTAATATTCCTTAGGGATGTTACACAAAGTATTAGCACAATTAGTTAAATTAAGATATCATTTCCCAGATTATCCGTTTAAGAAAATTTGTCTTAATAATACTAGTGAATTTACATCTTATACTTTTCATGAGTATTGTATGTCAATGAGAATTGAAGTTGAACATCCAATAGAACATATGTTCATGCTCAAAATGGACTTATAGAATTATGAATAAAACATCTAAAGTTGGTTGCAAGACCATTACTTATGAAAGCTAATCTTCCAATGACTACTTGAAGATATGCAATTTTACATGCTACAAGATTAATTCGCATCAAGCCAACAAATTATCATAATTATTCTATTATGCATTTGGTTTTTTGTCAGTAACCTAATTGTCTCATTTAAGAATTTTTGTATATGATCGAATTTTCCTACCAAAAGGGACTATGATGAGTCTTTAGAGACGATTGAGAATATATGTTGGATAGGAGACATATTTACAATTTGATTTGTCCATTGTCATATTTGATGAATAAGCTTTTCCAACATTAGGGGGAGAAAGAAAATAATTGGATAAAGATATTGGTTGCAATGAATTATCATTATCTCTTTTGATCCTCATACAAAAGAATGTGAACTCAAAATTCAAATGATAATTCATTTGACATAATTAATAATTTGGTTCCAGAAGAACCTTGGTTCCAAAAGAACAATAGGTACCTGGAATTGTTGAAAGTGATGAGATCTCAATAAATTATGTCATGAATAAGATAATATGGAACCAAAGTCAACTTTGATGATTTTTTAGCATATAATATAACGATGAATGTTATGAGTGACAATGAGGATCAAGATTGTCGATAAAGAAATGATTGGCCAAATGGACAGATGAAATATAAACAAAATTAGATTTGCTTGTTAAACAAAAGGTTTTTGGACCTGAAGGAGTAAAACTCATTGAGTAAAAATGGATTTTTGCGCAAAACAATATTATAAAGAATGATAATTATATGAAAATCCCTGAAGGATTTAATTTACCCAACAATGTAAATTCTAAAGTGGATGATTCAATAAAATTGAACAAGTCCCTTTTATGGATTAAAGCAATCAAGATGTATAGTTGTTCTTGTAAGTACTTGTTAAAAGAAAGGTACTTATCATTGTATTTATGTGAAAATATCAAAAAATGAATTTGTCATAATTTTTGTTTATGCATATAACATAAACATCGTTGAAACTCGTAATGAGTTCACAAAAACAATTGATTGCTTAAAAAAGAATTTGAGATGAAAGATCTTGAAAGTACAAAGATTTGTTTAAAGATTACAAATTGAGTATTTAAATACAAGTTTTTTTGTACATCAAAAGGTTTATATAATGAAGGTGCTTAAAAGGTTCTATATGGACAAATTATATCATTTTTGCACTTCAATTGTGAGGATATTAGATGTTGATACATGTCCTTTTAGACCTCACAATGATGAAGAACTTTTTGGTTAATAAATACCTTATTTTTAATGTTATAAGAGCACTAATATATTTTTCTTATTGTACTCAACTTGATATAGTATTCATTGTAAATTTGTTAAGCAACATATAATTCTTCACCTATAAGAAGACATTGAATCAGTGTAAAACATATATTTCGTTACCTTAAGGGTACTTTAAATATAGGCTTATTTTTATCCAACTAATTCAAAATCGAATGAGTTATGTAGATGCAAATTATTTATTTGATCATCACAATGGTTGATCACAAACAAAATATTTCTTCACATGTGGTGGCACAATGATTTGATGGCAGTCAGTGAAACAAACCATAATAGCAACATCGTCAACTCATGCAACTTTTAGCATTACATGAGGAAAAATGGAATCAACAAACATATATGAAAACAATAATGCATGTATTGCTCAATTGAAAGAAGGATATATTAAAGATTTATTTACAAAGTCTTTGCCAAGGAGAATCTTTGAGCAATTGGTTCCCAAGATTGGACTCGCCATCTTCAATATGTAAGTTTACATGAGGGGAAGAAATAGAAGATGTGATGAATATTATTATATAAAAGAATGAAGAATGATGTATTCTTCTTCTTTGACTAGGTTTTTATCCCACAGGGTTTTTCCTAGTAATGTTTTAACGAGGCACGTTCTCTGATCAATGGACACCCAAGGGGGAGTGTTATGAAATTTATGGATGTCCATTGAGTTGCTAGCAGTTACCTATGATTGATTGCTAATAATGTTATCATTAGTATTGTAATCATTGAGTTGTATCCCTTGGGTTGCCTTTTGTATCTATAAATAAGAACTTCTCCTATTGATAAATGACACACAAAATATCAGTCTCTACTATCTATTTTCTTTCTCTCAATTATTTTATAACAAAAATGACCATTTGAATATATTAAAACACATCATACATGAAGTTTGTAAGATATTATGTATATTTAATCAAAATTAGTTATTTGAATTCCTTAACTTTTTTTTTAACAAAATTATTGTATAAAGGGAGAATAAACATTTTCTAAAATAAAATGAATGTATTTTAACTTGACTCCTTTTAAATTAAAAATATTACTTATAGTTTTCATATTATACAAAGTAATTAACTATTATATATATATATATATATATATATATATATATATATATATATATATATATATATTGCATAAAAGTTTTTTTCAAATTTAAGAGAGTAATTAATTTATTTAAAGAATTTAAAATTCTTTGAAGTAAAATAAGTTGTTTGGATGAAAAAATAAAAGAAAGTTGAAATTGAAGAATTTTAAGAATGTATTTTAAATAATAGAAGTTGAAATTCAATTAAAAAATAATGAAATAAAAATTCCACAAGTTGTTAAATTCCTCATTGGTCACGATGACAAAAGTTTACAAATCTAGAAAGTTAACTCATATCGACCTTCAACTCAGTCTGAATCATTTTAACATATAGATAATGAGTCTGAATTGATCGGACTCAACTTTTGATAAAGGTCAAGTTTGATCATGCTGAATGAACCTGAGCCAGATGTCAACCAAAGTCACTAGGGCTGAAAGTTGAGCCATGTCGGTTCATGTCATTTTGACATAAACCAAAGATCAAGCCAATTCGACATAAACCAAAGGTCAAACAAAATTGGCATAAATCAAGATTGAGTTAGTCGACTTGGATCGAAGGTTGAGCCAAGTTAGTCGAGGTAGAAGGTCAAGTCGAGTCGACCCGAGCATAATCGAGCCAAATCGGCCTAGGATAAGGTCAATCGAATCGGCTGAGATCGAAGATCGAGCTAAGTTGGCCTAGACCGAAGGTCAAGCTAAGTTGACCTCAATTGAATGTCGAGATGAGTTGGTCAAAGCCTAAGTCCACACGAGTCATCCTAGATTGAAGGTCGAGTTAAGTTAATTCGAGCTCAAAGGTGAAGTTGAATTTGACTTAAAATATAAATTAAAATCTAAAATCTAAAATATTTTAATTATTTTATCTAAACAAACTATTTAAGAAATAAAAACAATCTAATTGCAAGTAATTTCGATACAATATATTTTAATTTCTTGAAATTATTAAGATACCTCCACAAATAATAATTTTAAGGAATATAAGCTATGTTTTGATATAATGTCAACATATATTATCCAAAAATATCTAAAATTTACTCATTTTGTAAAAACTAAAAAATAATTTCAAATATGATAGAACTAAAAAAACAAATAAATACTTAACAAACAAAATCAAAATTTCCTAATTTTAACCAAAAATATATTTAAATATATGTTGAATGTTTAATAACATGTATTATATTCTCAACATATTATAATCAAAATATAGCTCTAAAATATATTTAAAAAGTGTTTGAACAATTTTTTATGTTTTTTAAATATTAAAATGATTACAATAGGAGATAAGTTAAAAATTGAATTTTCATAAAAATACCACTTTTTCACTCTTTAGTATGAAAATAAAAAGGTATTAGTACCAGAAATGAAATTTCCAAAAAAAAATGTTCCAAAAAGGTAGTCACTAAAAACTTCTTAATAATCCTACAAATACAAACTTCAGCTTTTAACAAATTTCCATGCACTTATGTTAACATGTCAATCTAAAACATCCCTTTTATCAAACTTTTAAGTTAAACTTAATTTCAATTTTTTATATATGATTTAATTAAACTTAGTTTTAGAATGACAATTATATTTAATTTTCTATAACTGCTCTAGAAGTCATTAAATCAACTTGTTTTGGGTGTAACTAGTTTAGTATCCAAAATTTAAAGATAGCTTGTCTTGAAACATTCATTTCTCTTGTCCGTTTGATCTTTAAGGTTTATCATCTGTCCAAAGCCGCTTGATGATACTTGCAGAAGGTACTCACTCCGATACTAAAGATACTAAAGTCAATAGGTATTAAGTGTTGTAATGCATATTTCACAACAATCATACTTAGACCTTTATTTATAGTTGGTCTTATGGATTTTTACCTTTTTGTTGGTCTAATCACGTGGTTAAAAGATAATTGACCATCAACAAAAGATGATCAACCTAAAAGATGATGGGTCAAAAGATGATCGACAACAAAAAGGATTGACCATCAATAAAAGATGATCAAATCGAGAGTGATCAACAAAGGATGATCAATCCAAAGGATAATCGTCAATTGACAAAAGATGGTCAACCAAAAAGGTGATCGGCCATCAACAAAGAAGAATCAACCCGGGATGATTGACTAATAATCATCCTTAGTAAAGAATAATCAATCAACGATAATCAACCCCAAAATATATACCGTACACAACTCAGTTCATTAATTAATAAAACACATCAAAATTGACTATCAACTATAATTCAACTTAGAAAACTTTAACTTTTACTCGGTTTGTTTAAGGGTGAATCTTGTTAGTAAAATTGGATTTGTAAGAAATTATTACGTTTGGGTAAGGTAATGTAAGCGAAATGATTTGTAATGAAAGGTTCATATTAAGAAAATGGGTAAGTTCAACACGCTGTTGTGTTTGAATTAGAATATATTGCCTAATCTTCATGGTGGAATCTTGGTAACCAAACTTGAAATCAAAGAAAAAGGAGTCGTGACATTATAGAATCTATTATGGGAATCAATTCTCACCTTCATACATAATCAATTCTCTATTTCGCAGAATTAGCACTCTAGGCAAAACCTAACAGATGAATTCGTTTAATCATTTACTGCAAGTTTTGGACAGAAAAACAATCAATGGGATACCCAGAAAGAGCTGCAACATTACAACACATGGAATAAATTAAATTAAATCATAAGACCTCCTTCTAATTTAATACTCGTTACCATTATACAAATTTAAAAATTTAACTTTATAATGAGGCTTTCAATAACAATGTTTTCAATCTTATAAATTTAAATAAAGGATATAAATATATAAAATCAAATTTTGTATAAGAAGTAATAACTTCATGTTATTTTAACTCAGATGTTTGAGATAACTTCTTGCAAAAAGCCTATTCTAGTTTCATCTTCCCTCCAGGACAGCTCTCACCCATTCAACCTAAACTAATCTCAAAAGTTAGGTTATTGCACAAATTATTGTAAAACTAGTAAATCGAGGGTTTCTCACAAAAAATGATTCAAAAACCAATTTGAATCTGGTTAGGCTTTAAAAATCAGCCCAAAACTAGTTTTAGTTCAGATTCAGTTCACCAAAAACCAAACCATTTTATCAAATTATCAAACAGTTTGGATGAATAACCAAACCAGTATACGGTTTGGTTTTTTTAAGGAACGATATGAAAATTGCTGTTAGAATCAAGGTCGGAAAACTATACTAAAATTCATAATCAAACAAAATACAATTTGGCGAACAATGTACCAAAATTGAAAAGGGGTAATGAAAAGAAAATCTCTTTCATTGTTCGGGGGGAGAGGAGGGGGTTAACTCAATCTTGAGAAGTGGCCCCATTTGTTGAGTCCATAGGCTCAGCTTCAGCTGACTCTTCTACCTTGTCCCCTTTCTTACCTGTGAAAAAAAAAAAGCAAGCATTGCTATTTGTTGAGCCATTCAACACAAGGAATAATGAAATTTTAGATATGTAAATGCTGTGTTCAATAATATAAAAGTGTGATACAACACAAGGAATAATATTAAAAGCAACAGACTCTTCCAGCCTACCTTTTTTCTTCTTTCCACCACCCTTTTTCTTTGTTTTTGTGCCCAAGGCTAGCCAGGCCTTAATATCAGGATCATCTATTGTTTTTGTAGGCTGCAATTCTTGGAGTGGATGAGATGTGACCCTATCCGACCCGTTTGGCATCAACAAGACCGTGAATTTGATGTGTGCAACATAATCACCTGAAAAACAATGATTCAAAGGCTTAAATAAATGGCACTTTGGTGATGTAATTTTGGTACCAGTCAAAGTTTTTTTTTTTATTTACCTGGCTTTTCATGCAGAACAGGATATGGCTGCAAGAGCTCATGGTTGACACATTCAACTAAACCCAGACGAGCTCTTTTCTCTTCCAAAGCCCTGTTACAAAACAAACGAAATTTTAAGAGAAAAGGAAAGGATCAGAAATAGAACACCAATAGAAGCAGTAGAAAAATATAAAGGTTACCTAGCAGAAAATGGCATAATTGGAAACTTTTGACTGATTTCACTGAAGATGAACCTAGATGCTTTCATCTTCAAGTGATAACTCTTGTCAACAGCCCTCTTATAAATGGTTGTCTGCTTCTCATCCAACAACTTGGGCTGCAAGACAAGGAAAATTAACTTCTAGCGTATGGTGTACCATTCTAGTAAATATGTTGATATAACTAACCTACCTTGCCATCCCCTGTGCTTGTTACTATATCAATTGCATAAACTTCATTCTCCTCAAACTCTGCTTCATCAACCCTTGTTTCTGGATTAGACAAACTGAGCACAACTTTATTCCCATCAATAACAAACTGCTTCATCTGGTGGCTGAGAACACCCTCAACAATTTTACAGTCATAGGCAGCAGCAACCTTTTGAATTGCCTCAGTTACATCCTTGTTCTGTAAAAAAAGAATTTGATTAAACAACAGAATGGACATCTCTTTCTAAAAATAAGGACATTTGAATATTAATAATCATGTCAATATGGTGCTAGTTAAAATAGACAAACATGCTGACAATAATAAATCAGCATAACCAAAAGGTAAATTTCGCTTATTTTAAATTAAACAATAGGGAAAGGAGGAAGTCAATAGGCCCTTAATCATCACAGCAAAGTTTTCCTTACTGAGGTTTTGTAAATGAAACGGTATTCAATGCCACATCAGATATAATTAAAATAACTATACCAAACTAATGGTTTGAATATGCCGTTTCCCTCTTTTCTATTTCTATAAACAATAGTGATAAGTAATAATTTGTATAGAGTATTTTTATGTTGGCTATACTAGACAAGTGTACTGCAACAAAAATATAAACAAGTACAACCATGAAACTATTTTCAGCCAATTCTAGTATCGGCAACAGGGAAAGGAGGAAACCAATATGATACTGATCACCTCGGCAAAGTTGCCTTTGTTAAAGTTTAAACATTTCTACAAATATCAGAATCAAGATATACACAGACAAGACCAACAAGAGAGGCCAATTACAATAACATTAAAAGAATAATAATGGGATTAAAGACATGTAAATGATAAGTAATGGTATGTTGGCTATACTAGACAAGAGTACTGACTGTATCAGCACAACCATGAAACTATTCTCAGCCAATTCCTAGTATCGGCAACAGGGAAAAGAGGGAACCAATTTGGTACTGATCACCTCGGCAAAGTTGCCTTACAAATTTAATATTTTGCTAAAAAATCAGAACGCAAACGCACATTGACAAGGCTAACAAGAGATGCAAATTTCAGTAACAAAATGTATATTAAAGCACTATGTTTTGTTGGCTATACTAGACAAGTGTGCTGACTATATAAATCAGCACAGCCATGAAACTATTTCCAGCCAATTCTAGTATCAGCAACAGGGAAAAGAGGAAACCAATTTGGTACTGATCACCTCGGCAAAGTTGCCTTAGAAATTTAATATTTTGCTAAAAAATCAAAATGCAACCATATATTGACAAGGCTAACAAGAGAGGCAAACTACAGTAACATAAAAATGTATATTAAGGCACTATGTTGGCTATACAAGACAAGTATGCTGATTATATAAATCAGCACACCCATGAAAATATTTCCAGCCAATTCTAGTATCAGCAACAGGGAAAAGAGGAAACCAAATTGGTACTGATCACCTCGGCAAAGTTGCATTTAATATAGGTTTAACATTTGCTAAAATTGTTAGAATTTAGATCTACACTGATAAATCTATAGCAAGAAAAGTATATCAAGAGATTACAAAAAAACTTAAACCTTTAACGTAACCATATTTAGCATACAAAATGCAACAAAAAACTTGAGAAACAAACATATTTCACATTACATGAACCATCCTATATTGCACACATGCTTTCATGGTGGACTAATCAGTCACTCAGGTATATATAGAACAGTGTATGAACAACTCTCTATCAGTGTAACTATGACAGAAATAGGCATCATTGAACTTTATCCATAGCCTAAGATCTCTTCATCATATAGAGATAAGTTCACACATTTGAATATGATATTATGGACCAGAGTAAGACATTTTGGAGAGGTTATATGAATTTTTCTAATATGTCATCCGAGTTAAAAAGTGGTTCATGACAGTGGATGACAGGATACATCGTGCAGGTAAAATAACAAAACAATGGCAAACAAAATCAACAATACTCTGTCAGTGTAACTATGACGTAAACAGGCTTCATTGGAATTTATCCATAGCCAATAATTTCTTCATCATACAGAGATAAATTGCTCAAATAGCAATATGTTATAAATCAAATTAACCAACTTTAAGAAAATATGGAAAACTGCAAAGAATTATATTAAGCTGAAGTTTTTAGCAAAGATTTCAATCAGAATAAGAAATCAAGTCTTCAAAGAAATTCCATAATAACATTCATTACACAGAACACAGTGCCAACACTACCAGTAGAAAAATAAATGACCTCTATCAGTGTAACTATGACAATTAAGCTTCACCGGAGTTTATCCATAGCTCATAACAGTTTACATCATTTAGAGATCAAAATCCACAAGGCACACATTGAGACGAAGAAGAACCTTTCATCAACAACACACATAACCAACCTAATTACTCCAAATTAAATAAGCTTAATTGTTTATATATCATGTGAACTTACACCTATCAAACAAAGGCACAGTCAAGAACGAATGTAGTGAAACAAAATCAAGCCATTACTGAAATGCAACCATAATAAAAACTAGCTACAAATGTTTACCTTCTTTCCTGGCCTTACAAGCCTCAAGGCCACCTCTGCAGCAGTATTTGCAGCAGCAATGACATCGGCTGCCCTTCCTGTAACAGGACCATCCTGAAGTACATGGGTGTGAGCCACAGCAGCAATGAAACCATCTATATGACAGGCCATATCACTGCAAACAACCAACGAAGCAACCATCAACGTCCAAATAATAGCAAAATACACATAATCCATTTCCCCACAAATAATCACAAATTGAAGCATTGAAAATCTTACATTTTTAATATATCACCTTCTTCCAAAACTGCCTCGTCACTGGCTAGTGGGGATAAATGGCAAACAACATTGTTTACTGATAAACATGTTGGAAAAGCAACACCTCTCTCAATCTTCCTCTTCACATTCTTGTACACATTTCCAGTTTGTCTACACAGACAGACACAATAGCGAACCCTATGAGCAAAACTCTACAAATATAAAAATAAACAAAAAAAAACAATTAAATGTACACATGTTAAAATTTCAAAGGCAATGCTCTGTTCTATAAGAATAAACACAAGCTTACTCTCTGATATATGAATCCCCTTTCTCACAGATGTCCACAATTTTTGTCTTAGGCTTGCACTCTGAAATAACTAACTTCAAGGCCTCTGAAAAAATCATAGACAAGCAATGAAGTTCATGACATCATATAAATGTATATATAAATGTACATATAAAGAACAGAACTTCAATTGGATTCCACCAAAAAAGAAAAAAAGTATGTACAATGTAGAAAATAACAAAAACTCAAACAGAGTTCGAGAAAACAAAAAGACATTGAAAAAGTGAGAAACACACTGTTAACGATCTCAGCAGCTGTCTTGTATTTGGTTACCACTTCGGCAGAAGAGAGATCCAACTCCTTCTCCTCCCTTTCTTCGTCCGACATGGTGGCACAACTATGTAGTCCTCTGGCCTCTACGACACCCAAATGAGATGGGACAAGAAATGAATAAAACAAGAACAAAAATCAAATCTTTATCCAGATGGGTCGATAAAAAGAATAAAAAAACAGGGCAAACAAATAGCCGGATTAAAATTTAGGAAAATTTGCGAATGAATTTTGAGGTAACACTCACCGCTAAGATGTTGCTGTGGATTATGAAAGAGAAAAAGAATGAATGAAGAAGGTGAAGGCTCTGGAAAGAAATGGAAAAGAAGAGTCTTGTAGAACCAAACGGTGGCTCCGTGCAACTAGGGTTACAACCACAGAGACAGGTTTGGCTTATATAGGATTTTTCATTTTCATTGTAAGAATACAAACCTTTGAGTAGGGTTTTTACACTCCATTTCTCCCCTTAGTTTATTTATTTGATTTAATTTTATAATTTATATTTTATATATTATATTATAGTACATTACCCTTTTGGTACTCTAATGCCTACTGTAATAATTCTGTACAAAATATCAAGTTAACAATATAAATGGGTTGATAGCAGCAGACAAATTTTTATTTAAATAATAATAATTTGACTTGCTCGTGTATCATTACATATAAATATATTTTTGTATTTAATTCATAATAATAATAATGAAATTATTTATAATGTTATTAATTTAGTATAATTCACATAAATTTTATTAAATACTAATTAAGATTTAATATATTTTAGGTATTAATTTAAATGTATAATATTCATATGTCTGAAATTAGAATAACATTAATAATTATTCTTTTCATATTCCGGTGTCTTTCTATTTTATTTTATGATATATATTTATGAATTTTTATGCTAATAAAGTATAATTATCTAGTTAAGAAATATAATAAATTACATTAACACTTCCATAAAAAAAATACAAATTACACTTATATCCAAATTCTTTTAAAATTTCACATCAACATTTTTTTATTTAAAAACATTATATTTTTATTTAATTTTTTATACAATGTATATAACCCATTAACATCTTCAACGTGAGTTAATTACACTAATTACTTATAAATAAAGGTATTATTCGAATATAAGTTACATGTACATTTGTTTAAATTTAGATATGCTTATAATCGTTTATATAAACCAAATTTTTTAATTTACAAATAGCTTTCTTTAATGTTAGGCATCAATGTGTAGAGTTTATATTAAAATAATATTTATATTTTTAACAAACTCTTACTCTTAGACATGATCCCTATTAAAAAGGGATACTTACAACTTTTTATATTATATATTCGCTATTTTTTGAGGAGGTCAATATAATAATTAAAAAAAAAAGTGTAAGTGTAATATGAGAAAAGTTATATGCATTATATTTTTACACTCCCGGACTGAAGTTTCATAATATAAACTATGTAATAACTTACCACATTAAATGTTGATGTATGTTATTATGATAAAAGTCTAATTTTAGTTAGAAATCAACATAAATAATATTTAAATTTTAGCCTTAAAAATAATTAATTTTATTTCATGTATCTTACAAAATAACAAATTGATAAACAAGAGTTATTAATTATGTTTTATGTTAATTGGACTTCAGTATAAACTTCAGTATATTATATATCAATTAGTGAGATTCGGTTGAATTGTATTTATATTTTTAGTCGCCGATCAATTGTTTATTTTTCTTGCATTTAATTCAATAAATTTTAGTAAAACTATTTTTTGTTTGAGTTTTTACAATTCTTGAAGTGAAACTCATTTACAGTTTACTTCATGTTTTTGGAATTAAATTGTTGTTTTGATTTAATATTACGTTATTTAATTCGCATTATTTCTTATATTTGAATTTGTTGTCCATCACATTTCATTTCTATATTTATTATTTATGTTTTATGTTAATTGCAATTTCTTCTTTTCGTTTATCTCAATTTTAGTTTTTGATTTTTCTCAATTTTTAATTTTATTTTAGTTTACTGCTTTTTTTATTTTGTTTCCAGTTTATTATTTTCAGTTAATCCTGTTTTCTAATTTTTTTTCTTAATTTAGTTTAATATTTTCAATTGTTATCATTTTCTAGTTTTAATTTTTCATTTAAATTTTGCTGATTTCAATTATTTCAATTCATGATTTTAGTTCCTGTTGTGGTTTGCTTTGAGTTATATATTGACGTTGTTAAGTTTGTTGATTCTTCAATAAGATTTGGTTTCTATCAATTTTTACTTTTAGAATCGGGTCTTGAAGAATAAAGTAACAAAAACTCTAGTTTTAAGTTCCAGATAAAAAAGAAAATTTTTAAATGTTTTTTTATTACTAAAATTTTTCAATTAAATAAATTATGTTTATGAAAAAAGACCTCCAAATTCTTTTACTAATATACTTTTATTAAATTAATTATAAAATTATGTTTAAAAAAAAAATCGCAACAAAATATCTTATTATTAATATAATTCTATTAAATTAATTAAAATTTTATGTTTGACAATATAATTTAATTAAATTATTATTAGTGTGAGTATATTTTTATTGGTATCAAAATGATAATTTATAAGTTAAAACCTTTATTTAGTAAATTATAATTTTGTTTATAATGTTTGACTTGGACTTTTGTGATTTTGATAATTTTTTTTATTTTTGGATTTATTTTTAAGGTGTCATAAAGTTTTAAGCAATTTATTTCCACATCACCATGAGTTCAACTTAATTGTAGTTGCACTAACACATCTCAAAATATAACATTTATGCAACTAAAAAGCTATTTTTAACATGTTTTTGTATCTCATGCTCAATAAATCAAGAAATGTAATATGTCAAACCCAAAAAAAATAACTCTTAAAAAAATAAGAGTTAAATAAAATTAATTATGATAATATAATAAATAATTTTGCATCAAAAAAAGCTCAAAAAATAAATTTTAAATAAAAAGTCACATTTTTTAAGTTTGCTTTATGTTTTCAAAACTCTTGAGTCGCCATGTTTACGATTCAATTAATCCATCAATGTTCCTTTCTATTTTAATTTAATTGTTATTTGTCTTTAGGTTGGTTAGTCATTGAATTTTGATATTGTGACCAATCTGATGACTTTTATTTTCTTTAATGGTAAATCCCTCGATCTTAACTTGTTTAGGGAGAGCATGAAACAATGAAATTAATGAAATTGAAGTAAGTGACTTATTATGAAATTTATTTTTAGATCTCACATAATAAATCTAACTTATCATGACAATATAAATCTAATTAACTATGATAGGTCCACGTGACAAGTTTATAAATACTTATAATAGAAAGTCCAAATTACTAGGACATGTCTAAGAATATTTGTCATAATAAATCACTTATTATAACAAATATTCGTAGACTTAATATAATAATTGAGTATTTTATTTTATCATTGTTTCTCCGTTCATAATAATATTACTTGCACATAGCAATATACAATTTTCAAACAAAATAATTTAATTAACTTATTTTATCTAACAAACTTCAAATAAATTAAAACTTCAAATCGTAGTTTTAATTTAATATATAATTTGCATCATAAAACATAAGCTCGAGGCATCATCTAAGCCATAACTTAAGGCATCTACAAAATTTAAAAAATTATCCCTTTACATCATCAAAATTACTTAAAGATTAATTTTAAACTAAATCACAAAATTAATGATCATTTGAAGACAAGTTTTTGTTGGTTTTAATGGGTTGTCATGATAGTATGATACTTAGATTGCTCTATGTCATTTAATTTCCCAAAACTTTTTATCATAACTCTCTGTAAGCTCAAACATACAAAAGGAGAGATAAAAAGTTAATATAAACGCATTTTGCTATAGTTAATATAAAATTTAACAAACACGTCATTATTTTTTAAATGCCAAAACGCAACGATGCATACTTTCCTTAAATTTCATCAACAATTTTATTTGATGATTTAATTTTTCTACTCGACATCCCATGCACTTAAAAAAATAGGAGTAACAGGTAAAAAAATATTTATTAACCATGATTCATATAATACAACAAATATATATAGTTATTTATAAAATGGATCATGAAATATTAAATGATTTTGATTTTAATTAACAAATTAATGGTATATAAAGTTTAGAAATAACCTCATGTAAGTTTCTTCTTGTTTCTGAATCAACGGAACTTTCTCATACTTTCTCATACACATTAGGGTTGTTGTAATGAAAAATGGACCAAACCCTTTAAACTTATTCGGTATAGAATATGCAAACAAACTATTTTCAACTTCAAGCTTTGATAATGTAAATTGTTCCCATTCCTAGCTTGTAGTTTTTTTCCCAAAATTGTTTCACCAATTTTCATAAGTTCCTTTGAATTAGGGAGATTTTCTATTCCATCTTTTTTTTATGGATTAAGTTTTCTTAATTATTTCTATAATAAAGGGGTTATGATACATACATAATTATATCATTTTTTGCTTGTCAAGGTCCTAAAATAATCATATACAACATAATATATTTTTCTCTTCATGCATAATGAAAGAAAAAAAATATTGAAAAAGACTAACAAAACTAGCTATAAATTGTGTTTACCACTTAAATTCCTAAAATGATTTGTCATTTGTAAATACTTTAATTCTCAAGTTTTTGACTCAACATTAAATTTTAGAAATGTTTCACCATTCCTCTTCCATTATGGATAATCAATTAAATGTCAAAGAAAGTTGTCACATTTTATACATTTACATGTAATGCTCGATTTGATTAACACAAAATAGACAATATTTATGTATGGTGTCTCAAGGTCACATCAGACAAAGAGGGATCAAACATTAAAAATGACCAGTGACATACTTGTAGATGAGAGATAAATATTTATATATGGCGTCCTAAGGTCATACATAAATATCGCAATTTATGTCTGACTATGCACAATCACACGTAAATTTACATATGGGTTCACTGAAATTGATGTAAATTTACGTCTGACTATCATACTTAAATTGCAGTATTTATGTCTGACCTTGGGGTGTCAGATGTAAAAGTTAAGTTTTTTATTTCAGAAACTCTTCTCCAGTGCTTTTTCCATCTTTGTGAGCAAAATGGCTTTTATCGTTTTCTCTAAGCGCGAAAGCTGACAACGAGAAATGAAAGAGAATTAATGTTGAGTCAAAAAACTTAAAAATTGAACTATTTACAAATGACATGAATCCTTTTAGGATTTTAAGTGGTAAACACAATTTATAATGGAACTTGTTTCTGAATGAAACTTTCACATATCTTCCCTTAGACATTAGGGTTGTTGCAATGGAAAATGGATCTAAACCCTTTAAACTTACTTAGTATAGAATACACAAACAATCTCTTTTCATCTTCAAGCATCTCTAGTATAGCATTTTTCTCTACATTTTGAGTCAATTTGATTGTGTAACTTGCTATCATTCCTAGTCTGCATTGTTTTCCAATTTTGTTTTACCAAATTCCACAGTTCATTTGAATTAGGAAAAGTTCATATTTCATCTTTTTGTGGATTAACTTTTCTTTGTTGTTTCTATAATAACGGTTCATGATATATATCTATGTTTTTGTTTGTCGGAGTCAAAAATTAATCATAAACAACATAATATATTTTCTCTTCATGCATAACTAAATAAGCAAAATGAAAATGACTAACAAAAATAACTATAAATTTTGTTTAACACTTAAATTCCCGAAATGATTAATGTCATTTATAAATCGTTTAACTCTCAAGTTTTTTTACTTGATATTAAATTTTAGAAATGTTTCAAATGTTACTACAAGATATGAGATTTTTTATGATGGTTTTACAAAACTTTTTATTACAATTCTCCTAGAATCATAAATGTGGGTGATATATAAAGTTTAAGTTCTCTATGTCAATTAAGAAAAACTTAATATTAAGTCTAGCTTATTATGATAGGTAATCACATATTTGTCATAATAAGTTCAACTTAATATGACAAGTATTTATGGACTTGTCAAAGTAAGTAACTTATTATGATGGGTAATCCTATACTACATAATAAGTCTAACTTATTATGCAATTACTCCTATATCTCACATAGTAAGAGAGTGTTTTTTTTTTTTCACCATTTGTAATAGTATTATTTGCACATAACAATATATAATTTATAGACAAAACAATTTTTTTGACTTGTTTTATCTAACAAAATTCACAAATTAAAAATTCAAATCATAATTTTATTTTTTAGTACGTATGATCTGCATCAGTAAACATAAGCTTTGGACATCATCTAAACTATAACTTAAGACAACTACAAAATTAATAGTTTACATCATCAACATTTCTTGAAGCCTAATTTTAAACTAAATCACATGAATAATCATCAATTAATCTGCATGATTTTTTTGATAACTCTGTATAAGTTCAAAGCTACAAAAAGAGAGATCAAGAATCAATGTAAACACATTCAACTATAGTTATAAAATTTAGCAAACATGTTATTATTGCTTAAATGTCAATATGCAATACAATGAAATTATGCATATTTCACATAAATTTCATCAACAATTTTATCTAGTGATTTACTTTTGAACCTAGATTTCCCATGCACTTTAAAGAATAGGACTAATAGGTAAAATATTTGTTAAGCATAAAAATTATATGGTTCATATAATACATCAGATATATTTAGTTATTTATAAAATGAGTCTTGATTTTAATTAACAATTAGATGCTACATAGAGTTTAGAAACAACCTCATGTAAGTTTCTTCTTTTTTCTAGTCCGTTGAAACTTTCTTATACCCTTTCATACACATTACACTTGTTTGCAATGGAAAATGGACCAAACCCTTTAAACTTACTCAATTTAGAATACTTAAAAATAAAAAATTTTCATCTTTAAGCTTCTCTAGTATAAAATTTGTCTCTACATTTTAAATCTATTTGATAATGTAACTTGCTCTAATTCCTTGCTTGTAGTGCTTTTCCAATTTTGTTTCACCAATTTCCACAAGTTCCTTTTAGTTAGGAAAATTTCCTATTTCATCTTTGTAGATTAACTTTTCTTAGTTGTAAATAGACAATCATTAAAGCATACATATATATTTTTATACTCCAAACGTATCAAATGTAATGTCTTCTTCATAGATACAATAATGTAACATGTTACCTTTTACATGCAATGCAATTTTTTTTAATTACTTCATTTCTTGCTTTTAATTTAGATAATATTAAAGTTTTTTACAATCTTGTAAAATTATTGCATCGTGGATGTAATTGTGGCCTGAAATCCGACTTCAAGAAATCATATACATGTGTTTTTCCAAAATAATCTTTGCCAACGACATGTACCATTTTTTCTAAATGATTATTTTGTTGTTGTTGAAATGGATAATATTTTTTCTTTCCAAGGCCACATTGTGCAACTTTTTACAATACCAAAGATAAATAGGAGGTCAAATATTTCATATTATTCACTAAATTTATATTTGAAAGTATAATTAACCTATTAATTTGTACATTGTATAACATAACAATTATATGGTACATAAAATTTAGAAAAAACCTCCTGTTGGAACTTTGTCATACATTCCCATAGACATTAGTGTTGTTGTAATGGATAGCAGACCAAACCCTTTAAACTTACTTAATATAGAGTACTCAAACAAACCCTTTACATAATCTTCAAGCTTCTCTAGTATAGAATTTTTCTCTACATTTTGTGTCGATTTTATAATGTAACTTGCTCTCATTTCTAGCCTGTAGTACTTTCTAAGTTTATTTCACAATTTAATACAAGTTCCTTTGAATTAGGAAAATTTCCTATTCCATTTTTTTTTTGGATTAACTTTTCTTAGTTGTACTAATGTGAAAGGGACTCACCATTGAGGAAAGATTTTTAAGAATTCAAGTGTAAGTCTAAGTTCCACATTTGTTGAAAATAAGAAAGTTGAGCAATATATAAGATAAAAAAACTCATTGTAAGACCCGAGAAATTTAAATAATTAATTAATTATTTATTTAATAAATGTGGGTAATATGAGCCTTTAAGGCATTTAATATGGAGTACTATAATGTGGAAAAGTACTAGCTCAAGTGGATGAGAGTACTTAATTATGTGAGAGGACTTGGGTTCAGTCCTATGTATGCCAATTGTATGTTATTTTAACTTTTGTATTATTTTAATGTATATTTGAATGTGAGACGTGATAATGTAATCCTAAAATTATAAGAATTATCACAAAATATGAATTGGTTGAATTAGTTATGCAATGACTTGGTAATTGAGGGGTTGTGGGTTCAAACCTTGCTAAGAACGAATTTAACTTTCTTTTTGCCAAATTTTCTTTTGGCATGAATATGAAAGGGCAGAGAAAACCTAGCTACAAGAAGGACAACCTAGTGGACTGGAAAGGTAGCCAATAATAGTCTTGAGAAAAACGTGAAAGGGTAGTGGAAAAACGAACTTGAAAGTGGAAAAGAGAGCTTGAAGGTGAGTTTTCGTGTGGAATTGATAAGAGCATCAAGTGCATTGGGAGAAGGCTAAGGTGGGACTATTGGTGACACAGGAGAAGCCTTGATTCTTCAAATTGAGCAAGGATTAACAAGTTAGGGGAGCTGGAAAATCGTACCTTATTGTATATTGTATAATTGCATGAACTGTATGTTGAATGGGTGCATTTGAACTGTCTAAATTGTATGAAATTTGTGTTTCTAGAATTTTGTCCAGAAACCGCCTAGCAGGTGATGACGGGCCGCCAAGCGACTTATCCTTTCTGTCTCAATTTTGGGTTTTGGAAGAAGAACTGTCTGGCGGTACACTCCCGACCGCCAGGCGAGGCGTGGTCTGTACACCAGTTCTAGCTCTCTGTTTGAACTGCCTGGCGGTGATGAATTTCCGCCAGGTGACATTAACCATTTTGGTTTGATTCTGACGATTTTAGGGTTATGGGGAGATTTTGATCATGGGAAAACCAGGGTTATTCATTGAAGGATGGTTTGATTGAATTGAAGTCGAATTTCATGTTATGGATAGTTAATTCGAATGAAACAGTGTTAAGGTTGGGAAGATTGAGGATTTTGTTGATAGATGAATTATGGCTGTAATTTTAAGGGAAAATTTGTAGGGAATGATTGAAAGAATGCATTTGGGACGAGATTCGCATGCGATGGGGTTGAGCAATGGATTGAAATCGAAATGATGTGCAAGACATAAGGTTCGCAGGTGCAGGAACCGCCTGGCGGCACCCATTTGGCTGCCAGGCGCCATACCAGAGAGGCATGGTATTCTGATTCATGAAAAATGCTATTTTTCGTATTTTCGGGGAACAGGAACCGCCCGACGCTGGGTTTGTACCGCCAGGCGCCATGCTCCTGATTCTGGGCGCTAGGCGCCACCAATTTTTCTGGTTCGTGCAGCTTTTGTAAAACTGCATTTCCCGATTCGTTAACCGTCCGATTTAGGTGAAATTTTGGAAGGTGATTCACAACATGTTGTTCTTCACTTTGAACAGTGGAGATTTGAATTGGTGCCTGCAGAGGGAGATATGCATCATGCATGATTGGTTGTTTGAATTCCCTAATAATATGATTACTAATGGATGATTAAGTGTGCTCAAATGTCAGTATGGCCTTGATTGGTGAACATATATATATATATATATATATATATATATATATATATATATAGATGTGTGATTGATGAGTATGTTTTTGGTAGTGCTTGTTGATACATGTTGAATATATGAACCTATATATGTTAGCTCGAATGTATGATGTTATAAGTGTGTGAAAAAGGTTGCTATTGATGATATCACTATGACCGAGTGTTGCATGATCATGACGAGTTTTGGGAAAGTATGGGAACATGATAATCATACTTTAAATGTAATGGAATTGTGAGGGCATGCGAAGTAAGTACATAACTTTGACTGTGTCTTATGTGGAATATATGAATATGTATGTCGATTTCTGAATCTTTGAGAATTGAATGGTTGAATTCTAGGAAATGAAATAGAGTACCTAAAACCAGTAGTGTCACATTACTGGTGTAGCGCCTGGAGGTGTAGAGTGAACCGCTAGGCGATAGTAGAAAACATGAATGTCTTGTGAGTTGTGGCGCCCGACGGTGACATGGAACCGCTAGGCGACCTGTACTACCATTTCGCCTAACGGCTCTTAGGCTGCGCTAGGCGGTGGTGTAGTGGCAATGTGCGTTGTGATATGTTTTGCATGACTTGTTGTGTTGGTCCTGGTATGGGATATGCTTGATGTTGTCATGAACGGGTAGGTTCATGACTGGTGATGAACACGTGATGATATGAGCGGGAAGGTTCATATCCTATTACTCCCGTGTAGGGGTACGAGCGAGGTAGGTTCGTATGTTTCGTGCTCACACTTGAGAGATGCTGCGTGTGTGGAGGTACGTAGTTGGTGGATCACGTGTGTTGGACTACGGGCGGGGAGGTTCGTAGAGTTGGACTACGAGTTGGGAGGTTCGTAGAGTTGGACCACGAACGGGCAGGTTCGTGGAAGCATTGGAATCCCTAAGACCAGCTTGAGTATGTACCTTGTGTAGCGTAACGTGTTTTTCTTGTTTTCGTTATCGTGTTGTGATGCGAGACTTGGATCAGGGGATGTTGTGCCATGAGCGGGTAAGTTCATGGATGGTGGTGAACACGTGATGATATGAGCGGGGAGGTTCATATCCTATTACTCTCGTGTGGGGATACGAGCGAGGTAGGTTCGTATGTTCCGTGCTCACATTTGAGAGATGTTGCATGCAGGGAGGTACGTAGCTGGTGGATCACGTGTGTTGGACTACGGGCGGGTAGGTCCGTAGAGCAGGACTACGAGCGGGGAGGTTCGTAGAGCAGGCCTACAAGTGGGGAGGTTCGTAGAGGCATGACCACGAGCGGGCAAGTTCGTGTGAACATCATAAGCCCTAAATTTGAGGCTAACTATTTGTGTGTTGTGAAGGTTGAAAAGCCTTGGGGATTAAGGTCTTGGCCAAGAATTAACTATAATAAAATAGATGGGTGTATCTTGATATTTATTAACTTTTATGTTAACTGTTTATAAGCTCACCTTTTCTGCTTGTGTTTGGCGATGATCGTGTAATGCGTTACACGGGAGCAGATGATGTTGCAGGTGGTGCTGGTGAGGCATAGCATTAGAGAGAGGGTTAGTTGGGAAAAGCTTTTACTGGAGTTTTATCATTATTGTTTTTATGAACTTTGTAAATAGTGTTTTACTGATTTGTGAAATTGGATACTATATTGGAGTTTCATAAATTATGAATTTTTTGGATAACTTTCGATTAATAAATGTTTTAAAATTTCCCACATTTTTTGGAAGCGAAGTATAATAAATGAAGTTTTCATCATATTTCTTAATTTTATTACTTAAATTACTAATATCCAACTAGGATGTTACACTCCTTACCTTAAAATTTTGGATTGAAAATAATGACAATTTTTTATGTGAATTATATTCAATTCTCATAAATATTGTATTTCTCCAATAAATTCTTTCCTCGACAGATCCATCAACTCTTCATTTTGTTATAATAGAAAAAAAAGTTAAACATACTTAAACTGTGATAAAACACAATTTTAGTATAAATAAATGCAACATGTGACAGAAAACACATACACCACTAACAAAATGATATTGGTGAATATCTATTTGAAGGAAATCGGATAAAAAGATAGCATGATGTGTGAATGAAGCATATCAAAGATGTTAAAATGGTTATGAAAAGACCACATATACAATATACCTAGGGTTATACAAAGTAGCTATAGTAGTTACACTTTGTGCGTGTTTGGTTCTGCGTCAAATTAATGTAAAATTGATTATAATTAATTTTTTATTATAAAATCAGTACGAGTTTGGTTTCCAAAATCAATTAAAGGGTAAAAAATTCACGTTGAGTGAAAACAACTAATTATTACTTTTGCGTTGAAGAATTTGTTCAGCTGAAATTAATTTTTCAACGCCGACTCAAACACACCCAAACCTTGTTAAAGTGAATATGTTTGTTTTTTTTTTGGCTTTTTTGCTTGCTTCCCTAGGATGAGAATGGTTTCCTCTCCGTGTGAACATTGTTTGTTGGTGTGCTGATGTTGGAAAAAGATACGAAACGCTTAAAACAAGTACAATATTACTCTGAAAATTCAAATGGGACCCGACTAAGTACTAAACGCGTTACGTTTTATACTCTTACTATTACATTCACACAATCACTTTTGATGTATTCTCAACAATATATTTGAGCAATCAAATAAAATTTATTCATTCTGAAAATCATATTTTCATGCATTTGTGTTTAGTGGAATTATGACCATATACAAAAGTAAAATAAACAAGTGGTAAAAAGAAGTTCCAAATAGTGTATTTGTATACATGTAATAATAGTTGGAGATTATAATATAAAATACTGCTTACTTGAGTTATTTTTTATGAGTTATATTACATAATTTTGATTTATGGATAAGAATTTATAAAAATATCAACATATTATTGTATATAAAAGATTAATTTTAATATGTCTAAAAAAATTAAAGTAAAATGATATTACGACATGAAAGTAGAAAAAATCTCAATTATTATTGTAGTCTTATATAAAATACTAAAGTCGGTATAATAATAATTTTAAAATAAAATTTGAAATGTATTTTTGTCTAATTCTATTTATATACTATTTATTGCATAATACTAATTCAAATTAGTTTCATCAGTAAATTTTGATTTGTTGATATATACAAGTAAAATAATTATATAAACTATTTGTCTCATTTAAATTTGATGTTCATATGAATTACCTTTGGGATGAAGTGTTTTTTTCTCTCTCTCTTTTATGTTTATCTATATGACTTTGTCATTTTAACAAATTTGGTATAATCTTTTACATTAAATCATTGTTGGAGTACTGATAGTATTTAATTATCTTGAAAGTGTTTAATTATTATATTTTATGATTGTCAATGTTATAGTCATATAAACTTTTGTCTAGTTTTATGAATTTCTTCTTCATTAATTACACGTCTTAGGAATGTAAGTTTCAATTAATATATAATATTTTTATTGTTATATAATACATTTTATTGTTAAATATTAAATACTAAATTTTTAGACGATGATATATCATACTTTTTTTTATATCATACCTAATTTACTCATTACTTTACAATTTTAAATTGTTCTATATTTTCTCTTAAAAGCTACTTCACAAATTTACAAGTTATTACTACACACTGAGCATCATAAATTTTGGACTCAATTGCAAGAAAGAAAAACTATAGATCCTTTATGAATGCACTTTACCTGTTTATATTATTATTAATTTGCAAAATCACATTCATTACGTGTTCCCACTATTTTATGATGATAAAATAATTAAATATTATTATACTCATTAAAATAAAAAATATTAATAGAATTTATATTGAAATAATAATAAAATATAAACGCTTACAAAATACATACGAAGAAAACAGTTAACTTTTTTTTATTCTTAATGAATATATAATATTTTTACAAATAAAAAAATAAGTTATAGTAAAATAGATAACACTATCCATGACAAGAAAAGTAAAAGAACCTTCCCTATGAAATAGTTATAAAAATTAATATCTTAAACTTTGATTTTTTATTTTCAATTTTTTACTTATTATTTATATCATGTTCTAATGAAAGAATAAACTTTAGTAAAACCATATTTTTCAAATATGATCAATAGAATTAAATGGAATATTTATTTATTTTTTAATTAACTCTAAAGTTGATTACTATCGTGTATATTTGATCTCTGTATAATGTTGTAAATTTAGAAATAAGCAAATGTACTAAATATTTATGTTTATTTGTCTGATGTATTTTGTTTTTGTCAAATGTTTCTTCTAATTTATTGGATCCTAATTTATGCCAATATTAATGTCACTTATCCGTAAATTTTCATATATTGAAATTCCAACATGAATTGCATATACATATAGATTGTGCACAATTAGTGAGAGTAAAGTGTTCACTCATTGTATCAATCAATTGGACACTTCTTTCCTAATTTCTGTGAATGTAATTTTATTTTGAATTTTTGAGAATAAGTATTTTAAAATTCACATAAAATTCTATTTCTGAAGCCAAACTGAAATCCTTTTTTTATCAGAATTAAAACTAAGGTTAAAAGTTTAGAGTTGGAGAATTCATATTTAATTCAGAATGTTTCTTGGTCAACATGACATGAAGACATACCCTCATATGTTGTGTAAAAGAAGTGTTTTTTTTTTTTTTTTTAAACATCCAAGAGTTTAAAACCAAACGTATTATACCTCAGTTTGAGAACCAGTATTTGTATCGACACAAAACACTTTTATTCTTACACATATGTGCGTTTATGTAACATTGATTAATTGGGATGATTGGCACATATTTCCAATTCGCACAATTACATGCTATTAAAACAAGTAAAACAATTAAATGTGTATAAAATCTATGTACAAATTAATTCCGACTATAAATTTTATTTCTTTTGTATGAAAAAGTATACATAAAAAAAAAATAACCATAAATTTCAAAACTGAAACAATTACTACAACAAGCTAAACATATTGTAAAGTAAAAACAAGAAAGTTACTATTTCTTATAGATCCAAGTATTGGATTCAAGTACAAAATTTTCCCAGCTCAAGAATCTAAAACAAAAACCCAGAAACCAAACAAGGCATATTATCAAAACAACGACATAAACAAGTTTGAACAGAGTTTGACAGGGTAATCTGTTTTTGTCTGCAGAGGCAACAAACATCACGAGCTTCTCTGAGGAACAACATAGGTATAAACAACCAATGTGAAGATCACAACCCAGAAAACCAAAGTGATAATAGCAACAACTAATGAGAAGAAACTCAAGACCAGAAAAGAAGCAACACCACCCACCATAAACATGCTACAAGTTATGATTGGAAGAAGGGTTGTATTATGAGTCTGAAGTATTGACCCAACAATCATCAAGAAGGAGTATAGAACACTGGTCCAGAGCAGAACCATCATCTCCCTGTGATGTTTTATGAACATGTCGTGGTTTCTTGCTGCAACAAGGGCGAACAGCAGTGTTGAGAAGTTGTAAAGGTTGTTTGACAACTCTTTGAATAGATTCCTAACCACATTCATTGTGAAAACACAGAAGGGTTACACAAGTGAAAGAGAATCAAGTGATGCAGTTCGCAATTCAACACTGAAAACAGAGACAGTGTTATGATTGATTTGTGATTAGAAGCAATGAAGCATCTTCAAACAGAGTTAACTATGATGATAATTATACTAACCTCAATGAAGACATGTCTTTGCTCTTTCTTTCTCTGAATTTGGTAATATGAACCAGTGATTCGGTTCTGGCTGAAGGAATAAGGTATATATAAAGAGCCATAGTTGGAGCTAACAAAAATATTTTGAGCCAAAGTACTCAAAGGTCAAAGACTTCACAAACTTAAACTTTGAGCACTTAGTTCCTTTTCGTTGCTTCATTCTCAAGTACTAAACATTTTAAACGTATTATACGTATTATACGCCACCTCAGCAGAACAAAGAAAGAGAGAGAAAGAAAACAAATAGAGCATCATTAATTGATTTCATTCTTTCAATGTTTCAGATCTTTGTAAGAAATAACAGGTTAATAGATTATATTCACCATTTAAAAAATTAAAATTATATATCTTTAAAATGTAAAATATGCTGATAAAATTATTTTTTATTTGAATTATAATAATTTGATACATAAATTATTATATATGTTTTAATAAAATAATTTTTATTTTTTGTTAATTTTTAAAATATAATTATCATTTCATAAAGTCGGCTTGTTTATAAGCCTACGTACCCAGTTAATTTAAATCCATTTAAGTTATAGTTGTAAGAAATTATGTAATTTTACCCGAGATATAATTTTTTATTTTTAACTTAACTTCTTTTATAAACATTATAAACAAACCCGTCTAATGGTTAGATTTAGGGTGATGGAATTGAAAGAACAATTTAAAAGAAATGTCGTTATTATATTCGAGGATGATAGGAAATGAAGAACAAGAGGTAAGAATATTGAAAGGATATTTAAAAAAAAATAAAATGAGGTATATTATTAAGAATTATAAATAAAATTTGTCTAATTTCATAAGCACATAGTCGTTGTAGGTGCCGGAAGTAAAATTAGTGCTTGTGTCACATTAATACTGGTTTTGTTTTTTGTTTTTAAATGCTACATCAATACACTTTTGATTGTTCTTTAGTATTAATTTAAATTTTATTGTAAATTGCAATATTTAGGTTTTGCTTTTTATTTAATTAGTTGCACTCATAATCTTATATTTTTAAATACGTTTGATTTAAATAGAAATGTATTACTAATGCTTCTTTCATAAGAAACAAGTGATTCATCAGATAAAAATAATTATGAAAATAGAACTTATTTTGTAGATGAACATTATCAAACATACATTGTTAAACATATTTTTAGAGACATTTAACTTCATTATTGAATGGTTCATTTTTTTTATCAAATACATCGTATCAATCAACTTTGGTATAATTTAAAAATTATTTAATTCTTTACCAATTAATTTTATTTTAGTGTGTATCATACTTTTTTCAAATGCCAGTAAATTTCAAGTATATAAGGCATCTGACATTCCATTTAAATATAATAAATCTACTAAATAAAACATCACACAATCATAATATTAAAAGGCAATCAGGTGAACAGAATACGTATAATAATTCCACCATTACAACTATCCTTGGAAGTACTTTGAAAGACACAAAAGCACCTTAAGAGGGGCCATGAACAAAACATAATCTAAAAGTTCAATCAGTTTGCGAAAGGGGTTACACCTAAAGCAAGGAATTATAAAGAAAAGAACTAGGACCATAACATTGTTCCTAAAAGCCACACATAACAGGTCTAACTAAACAACGATGCTGCCACCATCAGATCTACCTTCAACATTTCCCCCATCTGCTCCCACCAATAAGGTGATCATCGCAAAAGAGAAAAACAAGACAAGAACAAACACAGATGAAAGGGTAAGCTATTATAAAATCGTTTTACCATATTATAGCAAGCAGGTACTTAAGACAATTCGCAAGCATGCAACAAAGTAGGCACAAAGTCATGTTATAGCAAACAAGTAGGACACTATGACTCAATGATTCAAATACATATAATAAGATCGAATTCATTGGACACTTGCACTTATGGTGGCCTTTACTGCTCTGCAGAGCCATTGCCAATGAGTTTCACCCTACCACACACAAGTTTAGCCTTTAAGCATCTAAGGCCATTATCCTGCCAAAGACTAGGGTCTCCCGCTACTCTCACCACTTAGATTAGTTTGCTCTACATGAGACTAACTGACCCTTTACAGTTTCAGGATGCGATCCTTACTTGAATCCTTATCTTAATTATATACACTACACACCACCATGAGTTCTCCCTACGAGACTCATGGAATTACGCCTATCACACACCAAATTCATGTTTCTCATACCATAACCACCACTTTTATCACAAACATTCAATTTTCATGCCACAACACCACCAACCAACAATTCCATGCCATAAATCAATCCAAGCATACCACTTTCAGTTCATATTAATCAAGTAACACATGCCTTTTCACAACAACAACTAGCCACAACTCAAACAGGGAAATAAAAATGCAAATACGCACTGTTCTCGCTTAGGCTAAAAGCCTTTGCCTAGGCAACAACAACTATCTCGCCTAAGCTAGGCATTCTCGCCTGAGCGAGACTTGCAACAGTGGCACAATGAGCACTCTACTAATTATCGCCTAAGCGGGCCCTTCTCGCTTGGGCGAGACCGCTCTTCGCCCAAAACGAAAGTCCCTTGCCTGGACGAGGACGCGAGTAGAGAACACCAGGTTCCTCGAGGTCTCGCTTGGACGAGTCGTTCTCGCCTGAGCGAGATGATGCGTCGCTCAAGACAAGAACCCTCCGCTTGAGCGAGATGCTCGAGCAGAACCAGGGCGAGCTTCTGCTATTCTTGCCTAGGCGAGACAAGCTCGCTTGGGCGAGAATATCAGTTCTCTTCCACTGTTTCACACATGCAGCACCAAAAACAACCAAGCACATCCATACAGTTCATTCATATAAGAGTACAAACATTTTTAAATCATTTTAAGCATACAACAGAAGCATAAACAAATCACATATTTCAAACATGAAAAAGGACCTAGCTTCCCTTACCTTTTTAGACGCTAGCAAATAAAATGGTAACCCAAGAAAGAGCGATAGGGCACTGAGTAAGCTACAGAGCTGAAAACAAACACACACAGAGTTGAGAATGAGGTACAAGGGAGAACCCAAGGCAAAACTGGAGCCTCTGAATTAGAAAAGAGAAAGAATAAAGTTGAGGTTCAACTTACCCGAGAGGATGATTCAGTTTAACTAGCTGGTAAGGGGAAGAGCTTATGCCCTAGCAAAGCCCTTTTCTGGAGACAAGAGAGTTTGAGAGAGGGAAACAATTTCTGAAAATGAGACAAGTGGAAATGAGTGGGGTTGGACAAGGTATTGGAGGTCCTCTAGTGAGCTGGCCTTGGGCCTACGAAAAGGCCAGGCGCAAACATTTATAAGCTGAAAAGGGGGCTTACAAGGCCACCTATCAAAGATATATCAAATGATTTAATAATGAGATGGAGTAAATACATTTATTTTAGTATTTAAAACAAATAGGGGATGACAATTAGGATTTTGAAAAAAAAATTGGTGAAAAAGTCCCTAAAAATTATTTTTGTATGCACATTAGTTCTTTTGTCATATGTTACTGAGTTGTATTGAGTATTGAGTATAACTCTGCCTTTGGAATAATGTTAGATTTTGAAAACTTTCTGTGCAATAATAGAGGAACATTCCTCATTCTTTTTTAATATTTATGTCCTGGTTACGTTTGAATATGAGAATCTCTTTGACAACACTACAAGAAAAAAAATAGTTTTACGTAAAAAAAAAAATTGTAAGCTATACCCTAACCTTATATGTTTGGACGAGGAATTTGAACGATTTCAAAAAATTAAAATACCTAATAATTGAATTAATTATAATTGAATCTTTTTCATTTTTTAAATAAATAGTTTGGATGAAGTAATTTAAATATTTTCATTTTCAATTTCAATTTTATTATTTAGATAAAACAATTTAAAATCTATTTTTTGACAAACTCAATTTTACTTTTGAGTCTAACTTAACTTAGTTCGATCTTCAATTTGGTACAATTTGTCTTGACTTTTTGTTCAAGTCAAGTCGAGTCGATCTAACCTCAATTGGTTCGACCTAGGCTGATTCAAAACGATTTGACCTCAGAATAATTTGGATCAATTTGACCTCAGCCAATTCAAACCAGGAGCTGCGACAAGGGTAGATTGAGCTCAACCTTTGGCCCAGACTAACTTGGTTTAGAATCATCTTGTCTCAACCTTCGGTTTAAGCCAACTCAGCATGACCTTTGGTCCGGACCTACTAGGTCGACTTACGACCCAGACCGGCCCAACTCGATCTTTGTCCCGGCCAAGCCCGACCTGACCTTTAACCTAAACCGAATTGTCTCAAATTCTGTCCAACCTGACTCGAATTTTAGGACATGTTAACTTTTTATGTCCTAACTAAGAAGACATTCCACAACTTGTGGAATTTCATTTCCTTTCTTTTAGTGGGTTTCAAATTATACTATTTTAGTTATTTGAAAAACCTTAAAATTCCTCAATTTCAATTGTCTTTTAATTTTCTCATCCAAACATATCATTTTTTCTTGTAAGAATTTCAAATTCTTCAAATAAATGAATTACTCTCTTAAATTTTCTCATCCAAACATACCATAAACCTTAAATCTTATTGTGTGTAGCTTGATTTTGTCTTTTCAAACCCTCTTTCTTGTGTTCTTCTTGTAGCATAGGATTAAAAAACCTAATTTGATTGAATTTTTGTCATTGAGGTTTTTAAACATGAATGTTTGATCTTAAAGATCTCAATGTAGGATGTAACAATGGAATATGAGCAGTTTAAGTATTATTAATAAATCCCACAGTTTTGGGAAGAGCTTATAGGTAATAGCCGTCTTTGTTATTATGGATGCATGACTCTTTCATGAACAAGAAACAACATAAGGTTATCATTTGTCAAAGGAATGACATTCAAGTCATTCATCTTGAGCTCATTTTAATTTCGATTTGACATTGATGGTGTATCATTCCTTTTCAAGACCATTGAAGCAATTTCAATTTTGTGGGTGTTTGAAAAAAAATTGAGAGATGTGTTAAATGTAGATAACAAAGAAATATACGAAGAAAGAGATCATGTAATATTGACTATATTATATATACAAAAAGCTAACCCTAGAAGTCACAAGTAAATGGGCCTAAATTATGAATCTATGCTAACATTAAAAACATCTTAGCAGGGAACAATTGTGAAAAAATGACATTGTTTAGGATTTGATTACGGCGTTGACAATGTTGAAGGTTATGATGCGTGATATGTTTGATGTTTTTATAGTTTTAGGTGGAGGTTTGATTATTTTGCCCATTATAATTTTAGTGTTTTAAGATGAGTTACAATTTCTTGTAATGAAATGTAACAGGAGGTGATTATTGCATTTATAAAAGTTATCATTATGAAATTATAATGAAGACATGAACACTAAAGGTTGCTCATAATTACTAGAATAAAGATAAGTGATTTGATGCATCGTTAAAATGTATTAAAACAACAATAATTTTATCATCATGAGTTCATGTAGAACCATAATAGAAGACCACACCAAATGATCTTTCATATATAAAAATATACCATAAAATGTGAAAATTAATGGCCAAACTTATTTGAAGAACATTTGGTAGAACAAATTCACATGAAACTCACTAAGAAAGTAAAAAAAGGGTAATATCTAATTAAAGGAAATCCTAAACTAAAATTGAATTATAGTTATCTTTTTGAAGTGGAAGAGCCCATCGGGAGTGATGAAATCAATAGGTCTCAAGTAATGACTAATCCACATATATAAGACTTATGTTACTTTCAATCCAAAATCTTAATGATGTGTTTAGATGAGGCAATTCAAGAGGGTGATTCATTTATTTGAAGAATTTGAAATTCTTTGTAATGAAATGCTTTGTTTGGATAGAGAAATTAAAAGACATTTGAAATGCATGCATTTTTTTGAAGTATTTCAATTAGCTAAATTAGAAGGAATTCAAATACCCTATAAAAAGGTGAAATTTAAAATTCTTTTCACTCAACCTCACAATCTGGACTCAACCCCAAACGGACCCGACAAACTCGACAACCATGACAGGATGGGTTGGCCAAACACTCCAGATGGATCAGACCGACATGACAACACAAACAGGTTGAGCAGGCCCGATGACCCACACAGGTTTGGCGAGCCAGATGACACAAAGGTGTCGGGTGGGCCTGACGACCCAGACGTGTCGCACAAGCCCAACGACCCAACTGACCCATTGACCTGACAAGCCTTACTAACCCAATGACCTAGTCAGGCCTGACCAACCCGAAAACCTAGACGGGCTCGACTGGTCCGACGACCCGACGATACCGACCGGCCCGACGACCTTGCCAAGTCAAGTCAATCCAACGACACAGACTTGTCGGGTGTGTCCAATGACACAAACATGCCCGACAATCCAGATGGGTCAGCAAGCCTGACAACCCAGATGGGTCGACGGGCTCGATGATCTAGTGGGTCCAAGTCAGGTCAACGACCTAGACGGGTTAGGTCAGACTAGATTGACGAACTTGACGGATATGACCTGCACGTATGGGCCGTCAGGCTGATCAAGCTTGTCTGGATCGTCGAGCCAACCCAACCTATCCCGTATGGGTTTTACGACCCGGTTGAGTCGTCGGGTCGGCCCGACCCATCTGGGTCGTTGAGCCCGTTTCCAAATTTATCATGAACTAAAAAAAAATTAAGTCTAAAATAAATATTTTTAAAATGAAATTTTATCTCACAAGAAATTTAATTATTTTATCCAAATAAGAAATTGAAATGTAAGGTATTTTAATTTCTTTATCCAAACAAGTTATTTAGAAAATGAAGAAAATTTAATTGCAAGCAATTCAAATACAATGCATTTCAATTTCTCATAATTGTTGAAATGTTTCATCCAAACACAAGGTAAGGTAATTTGAGAATCTTTCTCCTTATATTGTTGAGACTCATTAGGATCTCAACTTTCAAATTTCGTACTGACTCTTCTTGGTATGTTCACTTGAGGAACCCAACAATTGACACCATCTGTGAGGAGTGTTATATAAGTAAAAAACTTATGGTATAATACTTTCAAGGTGAAAGGAAAGTTTGCAATGTGTGTGGACTCGCACTTGAGAAGAAAATTGTGAAGGATTCAAGTGTAAAGTTAGAACATTGAGTATAAAGTGTTGTGGATAATATATAAGTAGAAAGACTTACAAACAGATTCTCTTAAGATTTTGAATGAGAAATGATATCATGTCTCTTATATATAAGTTGACTCATAATTCGAGATTCATTAGATTTACAACTATCATATTAGGTATTAAATCTTCTAAATATGGACGTGCAATCAACAAACTCACTAAAATAATTCATGTGATGTTTAATGAGGGCTTCTCCAAAAGTTTGAACAATTTGTTGAGCTTGTCATTTAACACTAGACAAGGAAAAAAAAAAGTAAAAATTATCATGTATTTATATACAAAACCCTTTATTGACTATACCTCAGCACAAAATTCAATCCTAAAAACTTACGAAGAACTCTTTTCAAGTAAAGAAACAAACAACAATCATGACCTACGTAGGGTTTGTAAAAGAAAAAAATTTACTTCCAACCTACGAAACTAACTATAACCAAACAAAAAATAACCCCAATCGTGGATCCTAAAGAATGAACACAGTACTACTCCTTCTTGTTGCAATCACGGTCCTCTCTAGAACACAAATACTCACAAACCCTTGTCTCCCTCAACTCCCTTTCGCAAGTGAAATGGAAGTTATCAATGCGTATAGAAAGAAAAAAACCCATTTCAAATGTCCAATCACTTTTTTATTATTATTAATTTCAACTTTATTAAAAGGAAAATGATAAGTTAATAAAGTTGTTTTTTTCTTTTACCAACTTTGACAAACTACCAAAGAATTACTTATGTGGTTAAATGTCATGCCACATACCTTCTACAAAAGAGAATAAATGTTACGTTAACATTTAACAATCATTTACTCACTAAACTAACAAAGTTAATAACAAATCTTGACAAAAGGACCAACATAAATGACAGAATTAATCTATGAGAACTTACTTGCAATTTGTTTTCTTTCTCAAAAGCTCAATGCAATCCCTATATATGTCAGAAATTCAAATGAGTATTTTTACTAATCAGATTATTAAATTAAACTCATAGTTTAGTTAAGTGAAATAAGTAAGCATGACTTACTTTAGATCCTCTCCCAAAGAAAAGAAATTTGAATGCAGTTGCACAAATTTTTTTACACAATCATTGAACATCACACGCACTTATTGCACATTCAATGATTTTAAATATCACTGCATTTTCAAAGTGGACAGGGTTTTTCATTATTGTATGTGACAAACATAAAAAAGGCTATAATGTCATGAATTTTTTTTTCATCATTAGTAGGAATTCAACACATTTTAATATCAGACATGATATCAGCAATTGTTGTGTAATTTGACTTTGATGCTCTGTAATTTTTTCATTATAGAAGAACATTTTGATAAAATAGTTCTCAAACTTTCTGTCACATTGTCAAATTGTATTCTGATGATGTATTCTTCACATTGATGCTGTATATCTTTCAATAAGACTAACATTATCACTGTTTAACTCCACATACAGTGACATATATCATCATTTCATTTTTTTTATCTAATTTATTTGTGTTAAAACTAAATGTTGTTGAATAACTTTTCCCACCGAACGAGCATAGTTGAAATAATCGGTGGATCTGTTTCCATTTCAATCCCACTATTTAATCTATCTTTTTTTAACATAAATCTCAATAATAGTAATAATTAATATATAAGTATGTGTCATGATATGCCATTTTTACGTGTCACCTTATAAGTATGTGTCATCTTCCACATAAAGCCACGTGTGCATGCATGCCAACACCTGCATTTCCATAACAGTGGTAACAATAATCTAGACTTATCTTTCACTGCTATATTGATCACTCTGCATTAGTTTACTCCTTTGCATGCATACTTTTACACACTATAAAAAGATGAACCTTTCTACCTCAGGTATGTGAACAATCTTGAAATCTTTCTGTGGAGTGAAAAATCTAAGTTGAAGCAATTAACATGGCATCAAAACAAGCAAACCGTGAAGAACTCGACGAGAGGGCAAAGCAAGGCGAAACTGTGGTTCCTGGTGGAACTGGAGGGAAGAGTCTTGAGGCTCAAGAACATCTTGCTGAAGGCATGCATTCTTGCAACCTCTCTCTCTCTCTCTCTCTCTCTCTCTCTCTCTCTCAAGAACAAGTGTTAATTGTCAATTTTTTTCACTGAAGCAAAGACATATCTGAAATCTTACTTTAAGGTGGTTTTCTATTATGTGAATGTGTGTGTAGGAAGGAGCCGTGGAGGGCAGACGAGGAAGCAACAGCTGGGGTCAGAGGGGTATCATGAGATGGGAACCAAAGGAGGGCAGACAAGGAAGGAGCAGATGGGGACAGAAGGGTACAAAGAAATGGGACGCAAAGGAGGGCTCAGCACCATGGACAAGTCTGGTGCAGAACGTGCTGAAGAGGAAGGCATAGAAATCGATGAGTCCAAGTTTAAGAAAAACTAATGTGTGAGGAAGTAGTGTTTTGTTGTAGTTGTTTAGTATATGGGTTATGATGTAGCAGTGAATATCTGTAGGATACTACAGACTAGTACTAAAAAGAATATGTTTTGATGCTTCTGTTTGGAAGCAGTGCTAAGTTTTTCAGCTTTACGAAAGCTTAGACAGCTAAAAATAGGGTATGTTTATTGTAGTAATGTTGAAGGAAGTGTTAAACGCAGCTAAAAATAGGGTATGTTTATTGTAGTAATGTTTAAGGAAGTGTTAAACTCTTTTACTTAATGTTGAATGCTGTTGTATTGTCTACTTTCATCAAGTTTTCAGAGTGGTCTTATGAAAGTTTATCCTTGTTTTGTGGAGTTTTTAATTGTATGAATAAGTATATGATAAAAGGATTGTGCAAGGTGAAATGGATGAACAAGAAGAGAATAACGAAAATAGCTTTAAATTTTGTCCGTGGTTCAAAGTAATGTGTCTACACTTTGTACAATTCATAGTCTTTTAAGCTTCCTAAACAGAATGATCAAAAATTGAACGAGGGGATAAGGGGATAAGAGGAGAGAGCAAGAAGGATAAGGGAGAAGCAAAATCTATGGCACATATCTTGAATGCAGGTATCCCACTCTTATATCCTTCTAATTGGTGAGTCCCTTCTTTATTATATGTGAATTAATGCCCCTTTGGTAGCTTCTTTGCGAATGAAGATCAGTGGCTAGTTGCTAGAGCAGTAACCAACAGACCAAGCACCAAAAATGGCTGTGCACTAGCCTGAAAATACAAGAAAAAGAATGTTAGATATATAAAGTTGAAGTAGTTCCTGATATATCATCTCCAATAACTATGATTGTCCTCCATTTTGTAATGCTTGTAAACTATATTTAAGCATTCATTATGTACCTGATATTTAACGTCATATTTCACAGGGTCCTTGAGGAAGTACTTGAACTGCAAGGCACAATATGATAAGAACAGTTTTAGCATGTAGCAGTCACATGATTGTTATTAATATTTTAACTTGTAATAGCGTGCCTTACCTGAAATATGACTTGTGGAATAATTAAACCAACCAAAGCCAACGCATAAAGCGGTTTATCAGCCCCAAGTAAATATCCTGCAACCGTAAATGTAAATAAAATCCTTTGCATTATAATGTAATCCTTTTTGCATTTCTTGTCACCAAATTAAGTACTGATTACTAATGAAAAATACTGCTTTACCGAATCCAAGAATCATCTGAAACATGATACTTTAACTTTATATATTATTAGCACCGAAAAGAACAATGCATTGTCTATAGGAATGATAAAAAATTGCATGATATTAAAGAACCATCTGTTATACTTTTACAACGATATGAAGAATAATATTTCACTTGTTGAATAACAACAAGGATTTACTCAATAAGTACCTGGCTTTCCCTGGCCTTTTCTTCATAAAAGAAAGAAAAAAAAAAAAAAATCTTCAACCCTCCTAAAAAGGTGGTCTCCATATCAAACAATGTAACTTCAATATACCAGAAGCCACTTTTGATATCCAGAAAAGTATGCTTTTACACTTGGTTTCGAAAGAAATTATAAAAAAAAAAAAAAAAAAAAAAAAAAAAAAAAAAAAAAAAAAAAAAAAAAAAAAAAAAAAAATAAAAAATAAAAAAAAAAAAAAAAAAAAAAAAAAAAAAAAAAAAAAAAAAAAAAAAAAAAACTGACTGTGACTACACAAAAATGTGATTATAGCTTATAGCCAAGTACAGCTCTAGATTAGACAAAAAGAATAAAGCAAATGTCAAACAATAGTTATCGATAAGGAGATAAGGATATAGCCAATTATGGACCCTCACAATGTAACACAATACAAGTACATTATAAAATGTAGAGTTTGTCTATATTAAAGGGATCAAAATTTACCAGCTACTGATAATTGTGTAATGTCAATAGCGCCAACACATATCCATTTTGCAGTTTCAGCACCAAAAGCAACTGGAAGAGACTACTCAAACAAGGTAGCCAATAGAAAAGTCTGATTAAGCTACACAATGGGTGCATGAATAGAATTTCTTAAACATGAAAAAGTTCAGAATACTGTTATTGAATGGCAGAGGATAATAGAGTAGACCTGAAGCCCTAGAGCTCTATCCCCTTCAATACTTTTGAAGTCATTAACAATAGCAATTCCCAACTGCAATGTGATACAGTATTAATGAATAGTCTACGGTATCATTTAACAGATTATCATATTCAACAAAATGCCATGTAGCATATACTACTTACTCCTGCTATGCTGTAAAGGAGTGTGAGAACAATTATATCTGGTGTAAGAGTCCCAAACAGAGCCTGACCAGCCCACCTGTCAGTAAGAAATTGATCAAGATTTTGAGATGCCATGCCAGTCCAGAAAATAGAACTTATAATAGTAAATCAAACAACCAAACAAATTAGTCATGACAAGAGGATTTCACACCTGATAAGAGGATTCCAAACGAGTTTGAGTTGTAGGAATGACCAAGATAAACAGTACAGCAAAAATCCAAAAATTTATTATCTTAATGTTTTTGGTTAATGTTTTGGGTAGTGTCTTATATAGTTTACTTACTATTCATTGGTGCCAGATCTTCCTGGTCTTTTCCTCACAAGATCCCACCAAATCATAGTTATATGTTGATGAAGTGTGGGTATTATGCCTCATAATAGATTATTTTACATTTGATCTCTGTAAAATTTCTGTTTATATTTCAGTCTTTGCTATTTTATTTTAATCTCTGTAAAATATTTATTTCATTTTTAATCCTGATAATATATTTCTTTTTGTTTTAAATTAGTCCCTTTGAAATATATTAGATAGGGACTAAAAGCAAATGTTCTAGATAAGAGGAGAACAAAGAAAAAAATGAAAATTTTATAGGGATTAAAACAAAATAACAAAGACTAAACAAAACAAAAAATTACAAGGACCAAGAATATAGTAAAGCTTGAATTTTATTATATTATATAAAACATTATGTAAGAAATTCATTGGCCTCTCAGATGCCTCTCTCATATAAAAAGCTAAGCACCATTCTTGTTCAGTAATTCATTTATCTCTAGGTAGATAAATAAAAAACAAACCAAAACCGACATGTACACAACCAGGGTAAAAGTTTAAATCTACAACAATGAATCAGAGTTTATCAAAGTAGAAGGTACCCACCATGGCAAGCTAATGTAACTTGCTCCAAGAGCAAAGTTTCCAATCCATCCATTTTGTTTTAACTGTCAACAAATGTAGAAGTTGGTCAAATATCATCATCGGCAAAAGGAATAGAAAATAGAAAGAAAAAAATCAGGAGATTCTTTGAAATATACCTTTAAAGGAGGGGCGGAATATATATAAGACAGTAAGGCTCCACCCACTGCAAGGTAAAATACTATAGGGAAATCATGCCCTGCCTGTAAAGGAGAATACTTTCATCAATCAAGCTTCTCATAATTGCAGAAAGAAGTCAGAAATGATGGATAATGAGACCATGGCGTATTGTACCCACCCATATGTCCAATATACCAGCCAGAGAAATACCTCCAAGCAGCAATATCCATATTTGAGTGATTACCTGCAGGATTTTGAGCAAAAGGTGAACACATGAAAACTGGAAAAGACATCTCAGTCTCATATTCACAAATACCTCATTCTCAGATATTGCCCCAGAAGGAATTGGTCTATAAGGTTCATTTATTGCATCAATTTCTCGGTCGTACCAATCATTCAGAGTCTAAAAATTAACAGTCCAACAATTCAGATTCAGTTATGTCAGTTTGATAGTGATATTCCTAACCAATAACAGCTGGCAAAACTTTATATCAATAAAAATACATTACCTGTGTATATCCTGTCAAGAATGGGCCAGACATCATCATGCACACAATTGCTTTAGCGACATCCTCAAAATTCCAATGGAAGTTTCCTGCCAGAGATCACAGTAGATTGAGAATTTCAACAAGTTGTTTCAAATCAAATATGCAAATCTATACCATGAAAAATGAGCATTAAATATAGAACTTTGAATACGTGTGAACAATTATCAGACTAATATGCAGGACCAAACACTTTGTGATCACGCATGCCACTTTTAATATTATGCTAATTGCTAGAATTTAATACCAGAGGCAGCAGCACCACAAACTACACCCCAAACTAATGGGGGCCAAGTGACAGGCTTTGTAAGTTGAAGACGGATCTTCCATTTATTCTGCACAATATATTACACAAGCCAATTACAAAAGGTTAATACTTTTCAAAAGGGTTATCAGAAAATTATATTGCTATGCAATTAACTTGAAGATGCATTTGCTAGTAATTCAGAACCAAATTGAGCCATTGAGCCTTACTATGTGCCAAGATATTAAAAATTAAAATTATCTTTCAATAATGTGTGAAAAAGTAATGGACACTGGTGGATTCTAAAAGAGACGTTCAGATTAATACACAGCGCACCAGTGCAATTTGGAGTTTGCACATAAAAATATAAAGACAATTTACTATATGATGGTTCAATCAGCAATTTAGTTCAAGTTCGTATCAGTTTAATTTTACCATGAATGCATTGTTTGCCATTTTAGTTGCACTATAAGTCCCTGAGTAGAAAGAAAACTACACTTGAACTTTTTGGTAATGTAACTAAAGATTATCACTACTTTAATCATTTAATTCTTTGTGTATTTTTGAAATAAAATTTAAATTTCTGATAATATTAATTAAAATTAATTAAGTCACCTACTTTAACTGTTCTCAACTGATTCACTGTGCAATTCTTATATAAAAGATCGGAGAGAGTATTAAGTAGTTAATTATTGTTAAATATGTCATTATCAAAATCTATTAACTTACCCAAGCAAATTCTATTCCAAGGTAAGCTAACAAGAAAACCCAGCAGAGTATCAAATTTCAACTAAGAAAACTAGGTTAGTTTATCAGCAGAGTATGTAGTGAGTGCTAACTGTAATTAGGTTTTGACAGATTCAGACAGATATATAATACTTCCATCAAAGGATTCAAACCAACTACAAATCCAGTGGTTTAGTTGACTTGTGAAGAAAAATTCCAGCTCAAAGAATCAAGTGGTAAGGTTTTAGGCAATAGGGTTTTGGGGTCTCTACGACTGAAATTGCAGCTGCATTATCCACATTTGTTTGTAACTTTGCTTAATATCAAATATAGCAATATAATCATAACTGCAACTGCAAGCTAAAATCCTCTTAAATGATAATAAAATTGTTGCAATTTTCTTTATATAGACTGATTCTATAACTATCACTTATTTGAGTATATATATAAGGCTTTTGAGCTGCCATGAACAGCCATAAACACACACAAGCCAAATTCCTGCTCAAGGAATCAAGTGGTTGGAATTCTATTAATTTAGATGATTCAATAAGAGCAGTTATTCAGTCAACAAATCTACACCAGATAGTGAAAAGTGAGTTGCAATTGCAAAACTGTTTCGGTAGACTCACTGTTTCTTGGGCAGCTCCTTTAATACCAAGAAGCTGATTGAGACTTGAACCATCTTTAGATGGCGCTGTACTGGGCGCCTCAGATTTAACTGCTCAAAACAAACACCCCACCAATTGGGACAAAAAACCAAAACATTCTGTGAGAAAAACAAAATTAATGGGAAATGAAATGAACAGCACCATGAAGCTATAAAACCCAGAAACACCTTCATTAGTATCGGTATCTGTTGCCCTAATAGATAATCTCCTCCCTGCAATATCCACACAAACACCAAAATTTTCAAATCCATTGCAAGAAGCCACATAGAAATAACATAAAAACTGCAACTTTTGCCATGTTGGTCAATGAGAAACTACTAGGAGCATGACTGGTTAGCACATTGGAGGTCGGAAAACAAATGAAAGCCCAAAAGGGTATACAGAACACACAAGCGCTGACTGAAAGAGCAACCAGAAAGAGGTATTATGAGTCACCCACTGGAAAATGAGAGAGAAAAGGGTGGCAAAACGGGTCGAGCTTGAAGTGAAGGGGTTCTGGCGATTGAGGGTGGCGATATTCTTGGTGGAACCGAAACCATGTTGAGTAGAGAAGCCATTGAAGATTCAGAGCTTTAAGATGCTTCAGATATAGAAAGAGACATGTGCTGTCGATCCTATTAGTAGTGGTGGTGATAAACTAGTTGTAATAAACAAACCCAATTTGTCACTCACTCACTCACTGCTGAATCAAACCGGGTTCTACTTGACCCGGTTCTTGTTACATTTTAAGGTTATCTTTTGCAACAAATTTCAAAACTTCATATAAATTATTCCCTCTCTTTTCTTAATTAGAGATATTAATACATTTAAAACTGAAGTTTAAATATCTAATAATACTTTTATCTGATATACACAAATTTTAGATGAAATCCTACTTTTAATTTTTATCTTATATGTTCAGTTTCTTATTTTACCTTTCAAGAACAATAATTTAGTTCTTTAAATTAAAAAAAAAAAAAATAGTTCAGTTTTTATAATACTTCAATGGTGGCTAGAAAAATGGATTTCTTTTCTTCAATAAAATGACAGAAATGTCCAAGTAGACCCGGAGAACTTCATTTAAACCGGATGAATTTACTGTTGCATATATAAATAGAAACTTTAGAAACCGATTTTTGATCTTTTTTTTCCTTCTCTCCTGGAAATGACCTCCTCTAAGACAATTTCTGACCAGTTTTTTTATATTTAATAAAATTGGAAAATAATAATAAATTTAACATTATTAAATATTATATTTTTATATTATTTTTTCACTTAAAAAATAATATATAATTTAAGAAGATATTAGAAGTTATTTTTAGTAGGAATGAAGTGATTATTATTAATAATTGAAATTATAAGAAAAAAAGTACATAAACCATGAAATATTTTTTTTAATAAACTCTTCTTCTAATAACAACAAATAATTCATGTAAGACCCATTTTCTTTTCCAACAATTTGGGCATGGTTTTTATTTAGGGGTCCAGAGTTAGTTCACTTAGTACCCAAAACCTCAATTCTAGTCCCTAACTTTATCATTTCGTCTCATTCATTGAAAACAATTCTCACTCTTCCTCTGAGGGCTGAAGTAGGAGTTGTGCTAGGACAATTGCAAAATCCTCCTTCCAGTTAGCAAACACAATCTTTCACCACGTAAGTTGAGCTCTAAAACTATGTCCTCGTTCTTCTCTCTTTGGTAGCTTAGTTCCACGCGAGTCTCAGCCGTGGTCTCATTCTTGTTTCCCATAGTTATGTTTTTTAGCTTCTTAAATCTCTGGGTGCTCCTCCCTTAAGGGTTTCTTGCATCAGTTCTCAGTTTCGAGGTAAGGGAAGTTAGAGTTTTCATGTTTTTACAATATTATGCTTGTTTTAGCTTGGTTTTATGTTTGTGGTACTTGGATGATGTTTGTGACGGTCTGAAAATATATTGTATGTGTTTCTGGATGGATTTCAATTGTTGCATGTAGGAGTAGGAGAGAATATGTTATTCTCGCCCAAACGAGAATCCTCTAGCCTAAGGAAGAATAGCAGAGAATTCCCCTTTGCCTCTGCGCGAGCTGTCACTTAAGCGAGGCATTTTGCCCAAGCGAGAACTCGAAATGCTGCACTGCATCCTTTGTTCGAGTTCTTGCCCAAGCGAGGAGATTCTAGCTTAAGCGAGGGGACCCTATCACTTGGGCGAGCCCTCTTAGCTTGAGCGAGAATGAGGCACATTTATTGCAAACTCTGTGATTTCACTTATAGGTTGATTTACTTACTCTTAAAAGCATGAACTTGTGACTACGTATGTTTTATGTGATGATATTGTTATATGTTGTGCTTGGTATGAAATGACACATGAATTGGCTAGTTGGGCATTAACATGGGATTATAATGCTTGAGATAAAATGTGGATTTGATGTGAGAAACATGGATATGGCATGAGTATACGTAATTCCATGAAACTCTTTGCAAGATTTCATGGTGGTGTGGTTAATGTATGTCTTGATATAAGAGATGTCTAGATAAAGAAAGGTATTTTGAACTCTGACAATCGTGTTCACGCTCATATAGAGTAGAATGATTTATGTGGTGAGAGTAGCAGGAGGTCCTAGTCTCTGGCAGGATAATGACCTTAGATAATCATGGATTAACCTTGTGTATGGTTGGGTGATAACCCCTTGTGTCTAGACTCTACAGAGTTTAGAAACCAACGCATATTTCCTTTAGAATTCTATATCAAGTGCATAATTCAGATAATTGAGTTTGAGTCTTGCATTTTTTGCCTTCACATGCCTTGTGTGCTTATAGAAAAGCATGTTTAAAAATATGTTTGTATACTTATATGATGCAAATTATTTTCATCTCTAGCTTACCCTTTTTCTATTTGTGTCTGTGTTTCTGTTTGGTTTTTCCTTTTTACGATGATCACCAAATTCTTGGTGTGAGCCAATGTGGAGACTCTTGGTGATCGTGTTGTTGGTGGGGAAGCTGTTGTATAGTTAAGCTTCTTGGATCCTTTGTTGGTCATTGTTGAACATTTCTCCTTGTGTATTGTTATTTTGTAGTTTCTTGCTCTATGAGCAAATTGTCAATTTAATCTAATCTGTGTTTAGTATATGGTTAAGGCATTGTGATGTGCCTTTGGGGTATTTCTTTTCGTATCTTATGGATGACTATAATGATTAATTCTTATATACTTTATGTCGATGTTTTTTTTATACCATATATATGCAGCGTGTTCTATTTGTTAGAATTATTCTATTAAATTGTGACGTTACAATTTATAATTTATACATAAAATAATAAGTTTGGTAAGTTATATTAAATTTTTTCGTATTACTTTTTTTATTTGTCTTCAAAATACGTCGATGAATATTAATTTTTATTTGTCTTCAACGATTAATATTAATTTTGACGATTTAAAATATGTTAAAAAAATAAAAATATTTTTTAATGTTTTAAATATGTTAACAAAATTTAAACTGTGTGGTGGTACAATGTATGACATGATGTCATGGTCATAATTGCAACAATAAGGGACAAGCACCCAAATCTCCTAATGAAGGTGTAATTTTCAAATGTCGATCATCACCTACTCACCATTAAGAAATGAATAATATTACAAAAACTACAAAAATCCATACTAAAATAATGCAATAAAAAACTACAAGAAAGAATGTGTATATCTAAATGACATTATTAAATTAAATGAGATGAATACTATATAAAAAAATAATTAAGGTTATTAACTTATCAATAAAAAACTTCTCATTTTTACAAACTTCACCAAAATTTTAATTTATTAATACCAATGCATTATCACATTTATTTTATATTGATAATTACAAATTTACTCTTTTAATATTTCATACAAAGCATTAAATTGTTAATAATAAATATAATAATAAAATTAATGATTTAATTTAGTTAACATATATCTAGATTACTAATACTAAATATTAATATTAAAAAATATTTAAATAAATGTAAGACTTTTTTTTTCTCTTTTAAGCTTAATGGGCCTTGCTTTAGTGAGTAAGGGAGGGTCCAATGTTAGTCCACCAACTTTTTATTTTCCAAAGGCAGGAAAACCTCTCATATCTGTTCTCACTCAGTCATTCCCTTTTTTTCTCTCTCTCACTAAAACGTTGCTCTCTCTCTCTCTCTCTCTCTCTCTCTCCAACATAGGCTATGCTAGGGTTTGAGCAAGTTTCCCCTATGAAGTTGTGGTTGTCTGGAAAATATTGAGATGTTGTTTGGTTTCGAATGTCTGGTTGTTGCATGCGTGAACAGTGGCAAGAACTAAAGCGAGCACGTCTCGCCTAGGTGAGAATAGCAGAAGCTCGCCCTGGTTTTTCCTCGAACTCCCGCTCAAGCTTCCGTTTTGAGCGACGAGTTATCTCGCTTAAGCGAGAACTCGCAAAAACCTGTATGCAATCTCGCCTAAGCGAGAATATTTAGCTTAAGCGAGACCAGTTTAGCTTAAGCGATACCAGTTTACTTCAAGCGAGACTAGTTTAGCTTAAGCGAGACCATGTTAGCTTAAGTGAGAATTGCTGCAGAATTTTAATTCCTTACTTTAACTTGTGGATTGATTCAATTACTCTTAAATGCATGAATCTGTGATTGTGTATGTTTCATGTGATATTGACTTGCTTGGTATGAAATGAAATAAGAATGGGTTGGTTGGTTGGTGGTACATTGGCATAAGATTATAATGCTTGAGATGGCATTTGGAATGTTATGCATAAAAGAGTTTCATGGGAAACTCTTGGTGATGGTGTGGTTAGTGTATACTTTGATATAGGAGATGTCTAGATTTAGGAATGTATCCTAAACTTTAATAATCATTCACACTCATATAAAGTAACATGATTTATGTGGTGAGAGTGGCAGGAGGTCCCAGTCTTTGGCAGGATAATGGCCTTAGGCAATCAGGATTTTAACCCTAGGGTGTGGTTGGGTGATAAACCCTTGTGTCTAGACTCAGCGGAGTTTAGAAACCAACACAAGCGCATACTTTCATTAGAATTCTATATCAAGAGTATAATCTGGATATTTGAGTCAGAAGTTCTTGCATTTGTTAGCTATCACATGGTTTGGGTGTTTATTGCTTCGTATGTTTATAATCTGATTTAACATTTACTTACTCCATAATATGATTAAAAATCTTTTTCTTTAGCTTACCCTTTCTATTTGGTGTTTGTTTCTCTGTTTGGCTTTTCCTTTTTTGTGATGATCACCAAATCCTTGGAGTGAGTAGATGTGAAAATTCCTGGAGATCGTTCAGATGGTGGTGATACTGCTTTCAAGTTTAGGGTGTTAGTTATGGTTCTCTTTTTAGCAACTTTTAAGACATTGATGCCTAGCTAGTTTCTTACTCTGTGAGCGATCCTTATGCCATTTATTTCTCTCAATTCTTGTTTGAGGCATTCTGTTGTGCCTTTAGGTATTCCTTTCCGTATATTTTCTGTTGGTGCTATATGTTATACGATAAACATGCTACGTATTATTTATTAAATTTATTCTAGTAAGTTGGGACGTTATAGTAAACAGTTCCTACTTTATAATTCACTATATAATAGTTTTCCACAATAATTTAAATTTCATGCTAAAACTATTATCAAATGTGATTTAAATTGAAAATCATTCTAAAGTTTATAAATTCCTAATTTAAATCAACATTTCAAAGCTTGTATTTCAAAATGATTTTCATATTTTAATTATTTTAATGTTAGCATAATATTAAAACAATTATTAATTATTATTATTACTCAACAATTATATTGTTTTAAGAATTCTCATAAATTAAAATTAAATATTAGTAATAATTAATCATAGCCACTTCATCCTTATTAAAAGTAGTTAATTTATGTATAACTTTTTGAATTACAAAAAATATATTAAATATAATCTTCAATAGTATTAAAAGTTATTATTTCAAATTTATTAAATATAAAAAACAACCAACTCAAAAATCGTCTCAAATTTCCAGGATTGAAACAGAAAAACAAAAAAACTAATATTCTGAAATCGACGTCAAAATCTCAATCTCTACTAGTGAATAGAAAAAAAAAAGCTTCATAGACAAAATTAGAGAGGATTAACTTGAATATTTGTTGTATTATATTTTTCGATTTATTGAAGAAAACATTTAGACTAAAATCTATCTCCAAAAAAAAAAAATTGTTCTTAAATGTTTTATTACATGTCAACAATATAGTTATTGCAGAACCTTTCTTATCTTCTTCATTACTCTATTTGATACATTATAATGTGCCCACTTTCTTCTTCCTATTTCCCCTTGTTGAAAATTTGATGAACCTTTTATAATCTTTTAGCAACTAAATACCAAATCTTAAAAGCTTTGAACTTGATGAACCATGTGACCAATTACATCAGATGTGACCTCATAACAGTATCAGCCTGTAGATCTCACATGGGTGAAACAAATAGCCTCCTCAAGGTGGTTAAATAAATTAGACCAATATTTCCATTTTCTACTATGTTTTTTAGAACACAACTCAATGCTTGAATAATGTACAACAAAATGAACAAAAAAAGTGAAAGTGTATGAGTTTCTTTTAACAAAAACTGTAAAAATTTGATAGAAATATGTTATTATTAATGAAAAAAAGGAAACCTTCGTTTTATAAGTGATACGATATCTCACCAATAATGACTTGTAATTTAACATCTCATCAAGAAATTGTCCATTAACCATGGTGTTTCTTATTATAAGATCCCACATCAGATATAAGGCATATGTTGAACATGCATCTCAAAATGCACATAAAGAACATGTCTACAAAAAAAATTTCAAGTACAATACTAAAACATTGAATAAATGACACCAATTTAGTTACTTTTGAAACTGTAAAATCTCCAGAATCACCTAGAGAGGAGCTGGTGTAGTTAACAACTACCACTGAGACCAAAATTCATAGGCAATTTTGTTTCCCATGTGAAAGAAATGAGGGTACCAATAGCAAGGATTTGCAGCTACTTCTTATACTGCTTTACCTCTTTAATCACTCCGTCAGCAAGTGAGTCAACATCATTGTTCTTGCCAAAAAACTTTACAAATTCCATGTCAGGACTCATCAGATATCTGGAAAGAATTATCATATTATCAGATTAGTATTCATAATTCAACAAGAATCATACTTTACAAAAGCAATACAATACTGCAGATGCAGCAACTAAATATACAATTGCATACGCTCAGATAACAATGAAAATGCATAAGCATAATCAAAAAGAGAATCAATAGAGAAGGGTAACCAGGAAAACAAAATTATCCGGTTATATGAATACTAATTGTTATACAAAATAGCCAAAAGATCCTCTATCAGAATATGTTGACACTAACAACTGAAACAGACAGAAATTTACCAGAAATGTTGCATTTGGTCAAAAGTTAAAGAAACTTGTAATGCGTGAGTATAATAATTAATACTCTGTCATGATGAACATTAGGTCATTCACAACTTAATGGACATTATCTCCATAACCATTACTCTCATCTCATCCTTGCCACAAACATATTTCAAGGTTAGATCATCCACAAATTTCAATTTCAATTATCAAGATTCCAAATCTCAGGCAAATTACTAGGATATAGCACCAAGATAAATTGGGGAAACAGAATGTAGTATATATGAAGCACAAGTGATATTACATACATAACTATGGAGTGATCAACAAGATAATCTGAATTTTCCTCTGCTGTCTTCATGTAGTAAACACGATATGCACGGGCAACATTCTTGATCTCATCCGGGCTACCAGTTAATCCAATTAACTTTGGATGAAACTCTGAAAAGTATAAATTCACACAATAACCTTAAATTAAGTAACTAATATCTATCTAAAGAACCAGCCTCTTTCCAGAGGAAAAAAAATACCCAACAGAGCACAAAAATAGACGCGAAGCACCTTTGACATATTCACCCACTTGTTCAACGGTATCCCTCTCAGGATCAACAGAGATAAAAACTGGAACAGTTTCTATTCCACCTTTCTCCTCTGCAGGGTATCAAAAGAAACATGGATACTATTACCATTATTATCACAAGAACAAAAGATATAAGATTCAAGAGCTGTAAAGTGTTTTCTTAACAGCCATAGGTTAAACCAATGTGCCAACAGCAAAAAGCACTTGAAATTTCATTTAGTTACTATCCCATTGAACCTCAATGACTCAACCACACTATAGACATGTATCTCTCATGAATTTCATTATTTCAGATATCAATTGGGATTTTAATTATTTATTGACTGTGATAATAAAAATTAGAGCATATTTTGATCTGTAAAGTATGAAAATCAGCTCGACATACATACACTGATAAATCACCTTAAAAACTTACTTATTTTATCAACAGCAGCAGCTAACTTCTGTAGTTCTTCCGGACAGATATCTGGGCAGTGAGTAAAGCCAAAATATAACAAAGTCCACTTTCCCAAGAAATCCTTTTCAGTTACATGTTTTCCTTCATGGTTGATAAGGCGAAATGGGCCTCCAATTGCAGCTTTTCCTACAGAAGGACCCTGCTTAACTGTCTCCGTATTACTACGTATTTCTACAGCAACAAAAGTTGAATCAACAAACAGAAGAGCAAAACATCCACAGTACCTTAAAAAACAAATTGAAATGCAACAGGAAATGGAGCTATTTGATCTTATTTGTTTTCACGCTACCCTTGATACACAAATACGTGGTACTATAAACATTGTAACAAACTTCATCCACAAACTAGATTTAACCCCGCTAAGGTTCTATAAAAAAATACACAATGAAAAATGCCACACTTTTTTAACAACTCAAAAAATACATATCCACTCTTATATTATAAATTAAAATTTACAACTTGGAGAGTGAGATTCTATCTCTCCACTCTCTTAGTTAGACATTCAGTACATTCTTTTCTTCCCTCATTGGACATACATGTCAGACACTATTCCAGCAATTAACCACAAGATTTATTTCTCAACCATCAAAATGTATACTTAGTTTTCTTTGCCCTCTATTGCTTTTTTATTTACTCTTTTTTATCTATAACTCTATTTCTAACTTATATTTCAATAACTTTTGTTAAAAGAATTCATCAACATAAAAGATAATCTTATATCATACTTTAAATCGTTTCATGAAAACTTAAAATATGATTTATATATTCAAATATGTTTATTTATTATAATTTTAATTTTAGTACAATTTACATATTACAAATATTTATTTATTATGAGTTTTAATTACATAAAATCAAACATTTATCTTGCACAGTGCTTAGACTAAAACACTGGTAAAAAAGGTAATGTAAACAAACAATAAATATGCAATTAACAAAGACACCACCACATGCATACCACAAAAAATACAACTCACCATAGTAATCTACCTTCAATATGTCGTTTCTTTTCCCTATCATAGTAGAACACCAATCCAGCTCCAGTGAGAACCAGTAAGACAAAACTCAACCAAGAGATAGGCTGCAAGGAAGAACACAACATGAGTTCAAAACTCCAGTCCCCATCACATAACATTCAAATTAATAATGTCCAAGGAACAAAAACCACATTGCCAGTAACAACAATTGTGTGTGTGTGTAAGTATATGTATATATGTATGTAGGTATACACACCCCTCCACGAACAGGTTTCCTAGCATAACTTTTCTGATCCTGTTCTCCTCCTCCTCCTCCTCTTAGCATAACATCTTTTGCAGAGTGATCTGAATCTGTGGCTGATTTTTCTCCACTGACATTAACAGCAGAAGAAGACAGAAACCTTTGACACAACCCTAACGACCCATTACCAAAACCTTGAATCCGAGCCTAAAATTTCAAAGGAAAAAGACACCCAATGAGAATTTGAACTGACCCAATTGAGACGGGAAAAAGAAGGACGAGAGATAGAATCAAAGCAATGAACTTTATGTGCAAAAACAAATATTATTTTCTTATGGATGACTAGCGATGAAAGGAAACCGAACCTGGTGCGGGTGATGGAGTAGTTGAAGATGAGGAGAGAAAGGAGTTGAAAGCGTGGCGGGCCTGCCATGCTGAAGAAGGTGTGAGAAGAGAAGACGCGTAGAATAGCGAAACTGGTTGGCCTTGGTAGATATCATGGACGCCATTAGAGCAAAACCTTAACCTTAAACCTTTGCAGAAAACGGGACAACAAGGGTTTATACTTTCATTTCTAGTTGGGAATTGATGTTTCGCTTGTTGAATTTTACAATAATAAGCATATCTTTATCTTTTTTCTATTTTTTTTATTATTAATTAAAAATTATTAAAAAAATTAATTTTGTAGGTGTATTTCCTATTTAATAAGCTTTACTCATAAATAACCTTTTAATTTTTAATAAACCATAAATAATATATTGAAAAATATGTGACTTGTGTATCTCATCATATAAATTGTGCTGAAACCTAAATGAAAAAATCACCCTACTAATTTGAGATATATATATATAAATCAAGTTCAATTTTAATAAATTTTAAGAAATATTAGTTATCAACTAATAATAAATTATTTCTGTATCTTTTCAAACTTAATATTTCATTTTTGTGAAGAATAAATCAATAATTAATAAAGAAAACTAAAAATAAAGTAATATTAAAAGTAGTGTAAGTCATGTTATAAAAGTATACAAGAATACAAATAACTAAATTTTTACATTCAATATTCAATAAATATTAGAAAAGTCTTACTGTTTAATTTTGTTATTCAATTAATGATATAATTGTTATTTTGTCTAAACTCTTTTTTCTTTTACTTGTCTTTAATAAAAAAATGTTAGATAACAAGTAAATTCATATATACATAAGATGGTAACGACGACACTTTATTAATCATTATTTATAAGTGATGTCCTGGAAACCATAAGAGAATATGATGAATAAATACTCGGTTAATAAAACATATAAAAATAAATAATTAATTAAAAAATATGCAAATTTTAAATAATTAAATAAGAAAAAAATTACAATGAATAATTTTTTTTTAATATAGAATCAATTAAAAATATCATAAAAGTTTATAAATAATTTAAAAGGTTAAATAAATATATATATATATATATATATATATATATATATATATAATATATTTTTGTCCACATATTTTTTTTTTCAATTTCACTCTTAATACTGTTTTAAAAATTAATTATTTTATAAATAGTTTATCTTTAATAGTTATTAATAACTTCTTTTGTGTTTAATAGTTATTTTAAAAACTTTTTTTCTGTATATATTTTATTTTTTTAATTTTATTTATTATTTTAAAAATTAATTTTTTTATAAATAATTTATCTTAAATTATTATTCTAAAAATTATTTGTAATATTTATTTTATTTAACGACAATTTTAAAAATTAATTACATCTTTTAAAATTAAATATCATTAATCTAAAATCAAACTTTTATAAAAATTAAAAAATACAAATACAGAATTACTAATGTACATGTGTTTTCATAAGGGTTAATAATACATATTTTATACAAATAAACTCTTACCAATAATAAATTAGGGTTTATGATACATATTCTATATATATTTATATATATATATATATATATATATATATATATATATATATATATATATATATATAGAGACTTTTTATAATAGTTTTTTTTTATTTAAAATTTGAAATATATCAA
>Ga0214544_1000041_pt1 | contig 141072 bp, 67 predicted proteins | sample CNSS3metaG_FD_160074 | JGI IMG/M metagenome (GOLD analysis project Ga0214544, IMG submission 160074) | Root nodule microbial communities from cowpea collected in UCLA plant growth center, Los Angeles, California, USA - CNSS3 | ecosystem: Host-associated > Plants > Roots > Nodule | place: USA...
AAAAGAAAAAAAAAAAAAAAAACAAACTAATAACTGCCGTCAGGTAGCGGCTACGACGTCAGTTATGTCGAAAAAGGTTGTTCTCCGCTCGGCCGTGTCTCGCCCGGGGCAGCCGCTGCTGACGCAGAGCCGGAGCTTCCCCCAGACGGGGACGAGGCTGGGGGAGGCGGTGGGCGGCACCGCCGCCGTGTGCTGCTGCTTCTCGTTCGGGCTGGCGAACATGATGTATCTGACGATGTACAAGGTGCCGGCGAGACTCTGCCAGAAGGCGCTGCGGCGGAAGCGGCGGCATCTGCGGAGCAACAGCGATGGATTGGAGATGGTGAATCACTCGCGACGGTGCACGTGCGGATGCTGCGACGACATCATGGGCGCCGGGCGGGTGTACCCGCTGTGCAGCGAGGACGAGGAGGACGTGGCGGCGCTTCGGCGGCGGAGCGTGGCGGAGAAAGACTCGGACATGGTGGAGCTGGAGAAAGAGATGTGGGAGAGATTTTACGAATCTGGGTTCTGGAGAAGCCCCTCTCAGAAGAATGAAAAAAGTGTTTATGTTCCAAATCTTAAGCTGGTTCCTGTTAAGTGATTTTCTTGGCTCAACCTCTTAACATGAATGAACATTAATGGGATTTATTTATTTTTGGAAATTTTCCCTTAATGTTCTTCTTTTTGGATGCTTCATTTTAATCTATTTATCAAATTCTCTCTTCCCTTCTCTATGCTTTCAATGTCATCATCATCCAAAGGATTCGGTTTTTCAATCCAAATCTTCACAAATGAGATGATCAGTTTTTTTCTTGTAGTATGCTTATTTTCCACCTCCATTATCAAACTTTGTTCTTATCATAATGTAATAATGTTATAATTAATAATATTATAATAATTTTAAAATAACATAACCTTTAATTTCAAGATTTTTTTTTTTTTATGATAATGTAAATTTTGAAACTAAAATATTAGATGATTAGTTATAGAAAATGTAAATAGTTTCATCAGAAACACAATGTTTACTATTATTATTATTATTATTATTTTTGGTAAATGTTAATAAAAGAAAAAAAGAAGATACAATAAGCAAGGAAAAAAAAATTGTTCATGTGATACAAAGATGAAAAAGAAGATAAAACAAAGAAAATTGGTAGTAATACTAATAGAGCTATTGTTAGAAATGGATGCTTAAATAAAAGAAAAAAAAAACTCCAATTCGATTAATAACTATTGCTAAATTTTATCAGACCAAATTTTAGGATAATAGGAGTAAACAATAAATGATGTCTTATTATATTTAAACCGTCAGTATAACTTAATATATTTTAACAATATATTCAACAACATCTAAAAAAATTAGAAATAAATATTTATGTGTAAGATACATAAATAGAATAGGTCATGAACATATTTCACACTATTTTTGACAGAAAGAATAAAAAAAAATTAAATTTAATATTTTTTTTGTATTTTTTCAAATGTATGTTCATTGAGTTTTAAGATATGTGTAACAATATTTCTTAATTTCATTTTTATTAGACTTATCATATTAGGATAATTAATGTAGAACTTGTCACATATTTTTTTCACAGTTTTGTTTTTTTATATATTTTAAAATATTAGTTTTATGTTTATAACTTGATTTTTGTATTTTTATCTCTTAGATAAAAAGGTTGTACCTCTCTCACTGTTATCAATTATCGATAAAGTGTTATTTTATATCACAGATTTACTATTTTTCATTTAACATAGTCAGCATATTTTTGTATTTCTCTGAATGAAAAGTATTTTGTAAAAAAAAATACGGGAAATTAAAGGTGTGAACTTAGCTAAACAGGGGGTGGAATTAGCAAAGCCCCATTAGTTTTTGTGCATAAAGAATCTTTAGCCTCAAACATGTTGTTGGGTCTTTGGTCCACTAAAAGTCAAACAAAAGTTAAAATATCATCTTCAGCCAAACCAAAATATCAAAAGAAACTAAAGTACACAACAAGGCTAAATAAAAGCCACAAGTTTATCATCTAATTCTGCAGCAAAAACTTAGCAGAAGCTCAATTTTCAGTTATGTGTTCTTATTCATCTACCACTGTCTTTGACATCGGAAAGTACACAACTGAGATTTTAAGGGTTGAATCTTCGTCGTGTACACAGAACAATGGTACACTATGGTTTCCTTAACTTTTACAATTATGTTTCTGTAATTTTTGGTTACTCAAAACTCAGTTCTCTGTGTAACTTTTTTTGTTTTTCTGCGTTCAGTTCCACCACCAAAACCTCTCTTGATTGCTACTCCTCTTGAAGCTGGAGAATTCCCACTTCTGATGTTCCTACATGGCTATCTTCTTTACAACGTCTTCTATTCTCAGCTGATACAACATGTTGCTTCTCATGGATTCATCGTCATTGCTCCTCAGGTCACTACTTACCATTTTACTCCTTAATTATTGTAAAAAGCTACTTGCTTTTTCATGTATCAGTTATGAGAAAACATCTTAGTGAATAATATTATACTGTCTCAGTGGTTGACCATGCTATCTTAGAGTGTTTAATTGATTGGGAAAATCGATTTGGGATTATTATTTCTCAGAGGTTATAGTTTATCATGCCATTACTTGATTAACAAACACAGGCATAAAAGAGATTATTCTTTTCAATCATCATCATTTCCGTGTTTACTACACTGCATGAGTACAATGTAAGTTTTTTTTTCCCCTTTAGAAATAAGGATATATGCATGTCCTAAGCATCATAATTATGGGAAATCATTAGATATTAGGTCTGGTTTTGATGTTGAGGAAGAAGTCATCATGATGACACCTTGGCCTTTGCAAACAAATTGGCTTCTTTCCCTTGATCCTCTACCACAACTTTCTTAACAGAGATTCAAGTATATGTGACTAACCCTTTTTGATGCAACTATCCCATATGAATGGAGATACAAATTTCAATCTTGTTTGCGTTTGACAGTTGTACACAGTGGCAGGACCTGATACAAGCGATGAGATTCATTCTGCAGCTGCAATAACAAATTGGCTATCAGAAGGACTGTGCAAGTTTCTTCCACCAGATGTAATACCAAACTTGAACAAGGTAGCACTTTCTGGGCATAGTCGTGGAGGAAAAACAGCATTTGCTCTTTCTCTGAGGAAACTAAACATCAGCACTGATATAAAGTTTTCAGCTTTGATAGGAGTGGACCCAGTTGATGGAATGGACAAAGGAAAGCAAACTCCCCCACCAGTTCTCTCCTACGTTCCTCACTCATTTGATTTTGACATGCCAGTGATGGTGATAGGGTCAGGTCTTGGTGAAGTGAAAAGGAATCCATTGTTTCCTCCTTGTGCACCTAAGGGTGTGAACCATGAGAATTTCTTCAGCGAGTGTAAGAAACCTGCATGGTATTTTGTGGCCAAGGATTATGGCCACTCTGACATGCTAGATGATGACACCAAAGGAATTAGAGGGAAAGTTACATATTGTTCATGCAAAAATGGAGAGTCCAGAAAACCAATGAGAAAGTTTGTTGGAGGAGTTATTGTTGCATTCTTGAAAGCATACTTTCATGATGATTATGGGGACTTGTTGGGTATCAGAGACAGGCATGTGAGTCTGCCATTGGAGTTCAAATTTGATTCTTATCTGTCAAATTCACAGAAGATGTAGACCTTATATTTCTGAGTTCGGATTCTCTGATGGTGTTTTTTGTTGCTGTTTTCTCTTGAATATTATGTAATGATTTTAAAACGTTAAAATAGATGATAATCAGTATATTATAAAAATACAGTAACGAAACAGTATATAAAAATCAACCGAAAATCCAAATTCATATTTTTGCTATTATCACACTTGTCACATATCACTCAACTTCTGAGTTACAAGTGAAGTTTGCATCATCTTGAGCAAGATATTAATAAATTGCTCTTTCTTTTATACTGCATTTGGTCTTTTTCTGTTATTTGACAGACCAAAGATAGAACTATTTGACAGACATAAAAACCAGTAACCATAGTTGAAGTGATGTTAGGAACTTGGAATTTTGTATACTAAAATTGATTCCAAACTTTTTGGTTTTTACATATAATAGAGTGAATAAAGGTTTTTCAACTTATTGTTGGAACTTTTTTTATCATTAATTACTGTTTCTGTTGTGTTTATATATGTTGATGTGTATTCATGTTTTCAGTTTTTAATAATATCCCGTAATTGATTATATTAGACATTATAATTGTTTCCAAATCTTATTTTTAAAACAAAATTAATATTGATAATAAAAAATAAAAAATTACCACTATCTCTCCCAAAATTATTGTAATATTATTTTCTTAATTCTTCAGACAAATAATTTTTATTTACGATCTACTTTTTTCTTTCTTTCTGTCAAGCAACAGAACACTGAAGTTAGTATGAACACCAAATATTCATAACATATCTTTTAACATGAAAATTTTGTATTATAAATATCGAACAGCTTTTCTTGAAGAATTTAAACCAACTTAAATTAAACTGTGAAATGCGTTTTTGTTAAATTTTATATTAAATTAAAACTAAAATAAATCAGCCTACATTTAATTTTTATATTTATTTGAGTCATTATTTACTAAAAAATCGAATTAAATTAATATGTGAAACATCAACATAAAGTTCTAGTTTTAAACAACAACAATAATAATAAATATAATTTTGAATGCATTTTTTTTAAATACCTTTAAGTTGAGAGGGACACCATTCTTTGATTGGAATTGACTGTTGGCTATTGAATCATTAAAGAGTCTTCACCTAATTTTCTCAGATTCTATTTTTTTAATAATATATAATATTAAATTCATTTAATTTTAATTTAAAAATAATATATCTAATCTCATGTGAGAAATTACTAGTATTTTATACCATCTATATCTATTAGAATAAAATCAACAACATTGTTCACATATTTATAAATAAATTTGTTATCGATTAATTAGTTAAGTTATGAAATCATATATTATAAATATTTTACAAAACTCTTTTTAACAAAAATAAAAGTTAAGGAATTTTCTCACATTTGCAAAACATTAATATAATTTTGATCATAATATGTTTCACATTATATCTAAGAATAATACGAATCTCTTTGTTTATGCTAAATTAGCTATGATTAAAAATAATTTATTTATACGTGACTTTTATAGTACACACATACAAAAATTGATATATGTTATCAATTTTGTTTTAAGTTTGTCTCTGTTCTAACGTAGTTATAAAAAAAAGCAATTTTTTTTCTGTTTCTATTTTTTAAATAACTATCTAAGTAGGTTGAAATCATAATTTATATATATATATATATATATATATATATATATTATGCTAAAGATTCAACAATAATCATACTTTTTATTATTACATTAAATCCTTTTCTATATATTTAAATTTGTTGTAAATATTAAGAACATTATCCTTTCCATTTACAATCTTTTCCTTCACAAAATTCCAGAAACTTCTGACAACTCATTTTCACAAGAGTTATGAACATCTGAAAAGGACAAACGAAATGAGATGAACACAATGATTAAAGAAAGAACCAAAGAGGAAATATCCTAAAAAAATTCTCTGCAAACTTCTCTGTTTATAATAACATAACGACTTGCCACATTCTCATACTCTAAACTTAACAAGTAAAGTCTTATAATAATGCATCTTCTTCTTTTTTTCTTTTTTCCTTTTATTCATATTATAACTTCTTCACATAAAGCAATGTTCTTTTATAATTATGTTTTTATAAAAAAGTTATGGTGATAAAATACATAGAAAATGCTGAAACCATAATAATAAAATGTGTGAAAAAAGATGAAGAATGAAATATTCAGAAATTGAAAACTTGATGAAGAATTAAAGAAAAAAAGCATATAAATTAGTAAACATTAATATGAAAGCCAACATGGCCTTTAATGAACACTAATACATCTTCAACTCAGTCTCTAAAATGAAACAGAAAAGGAAAAAATAAAAAATAATTAATGAAATCACACAGTGAAACATTGAGACGAGAAATATCAGGTTGCCACCTGCCTCCTTGTTCCTTTCAACACTCATGTGATCTTTATAAAAGGACTGCAAAAAAGAGAAAGAACAAAAACAACAGATACTATTTCTTATTTGATGCATCATTGAAGGTGTTTCTTTAAAATAACTTCTAGAAAAAAATATATATAAAAAATTAATTTACATATAAATTAAAATTAATTTTTATTAACAGAAAAAACAACTTTTTAAACACATGAACTCATTCATATTTTGAGTTAAATATGTTTTTATTTTCTTAATTTTCATTAAATTTTAGAATTAGTTTATTTTAAAATTTTGGATCAATTTAATCCTTATTTGTTTGAAATATGCGAATTTAATTTTTTTAATCAAATTTTATTAGGATTATTTGATGTTTCGTATGCATTTTAAAATTGTATCTATATTATTTATTTTGTTTGATATATTTTTCTTTAATGTTTAATTAAATAAGATTATAAAATATGTTTGAAATATAATAAAATTTAATTAAAAAAATTAAATTTATGTAATTTAAAATATAAAAAACTAAATTAGTTTAAAATTTTAAAATTGACTGATTTTAAAATTTATCATATTTTATTTTTATAAAATTCTTATTAAAAGCTGTTCGGAAGAGTTTCCAACCACCTCTTATTGTGTTCCAAATCCATGTACGATCACAAGAGCTTGGGGACAACTTCTCTAAACTTCACACGTTACAAAACTCTTTCTTTGTCTTATGGTGCCACCCTTTGAATCCAATTTTCCTTTGAGTTTCACTCCAAAGCAGTTCCATTTTAGATAACTAAATAGTAGACACCGATCATCATCACCTTGTTGAGAGAGCGAGAGAGAGAGAGCTTCACATTCAAAAACGAAAGGCAAAGGCATCGTTTTTCACCAACCCAGATCGAAGCTTGTGTGTGGATTGATTTGTTTGAATATTGGAAATATGAATGATGATGATGGTCCTGTGATTGTGAAGGAAGAGTTTTCTCCACAACCGCTTGAGGGGCTTCATGAAAGTGCTCCTCCACCGTTCCTCACAAAGACTTACGACATAGTCGATGATGTTTCCACTGATGACATAGTTTCATGGAGCAGAGGAAACAACAGCTTCGTTGTGTGGGATCCTCAAGCCTTTTCCATCACTCTTCTCCCCAAATACTTCAAACACAACAACTTCTCCAGCTTTGTCAGACAGCTCAACACCTATGTACGTATACTTTAATTACATCATCGTATTCTCATTAACTCTTCTGATCTGCATTCATGTTACAACCACGAATCCATATAATCTTCTCCAGTTGTGTGTGTCTGAATTGTTTGTTGAGATTTTAGGGATTTGAAAAGAAGGAACTTGGTGTTGTTGTAGGGGTTTAGAAAGGTGGATCCTGATAAATGGGAGTTTGCCAATGAAGGGTTTCTCAGAGGACAAAGGCATCTATTGAAGATGATAAGGAGGAGGAAGAGCAGTCATCAACCTCAGCCACTGCAACGATCTCTTGAGCATTGTGTTGAAGTAGGGAGGTTTGGATTAGATGGAGAAATGGATGGGTTGAAACGTGACAAGCAAGTTCTGATGATGGAGCTGGTGAAACTCAGACACCAACAGCAGAACACAAAGAACCATCTTCAATCAATGGAAAGTAGGCTCAGAAAGACCGAACAGAAACAGCAGCAGATGATGAAGTTCTTGGGAAGGGCAATGCAGAACCCCAACTTCTTGCAACAATTGGTTCAACAAAGGGAGTGGAGGAAGGAGCTGGAAGAAGCTTTTTCCAACAAGAGAAGAAGGCCTATTTGTGATGCTGAAGAATGCTCAGATTTGGTTAAACTTGAACAAGAGGAGTATGATGATGAAATGTCAGAGCTTGAAGTTTCTGACATAGAGCTTGCTATGAACATGGAGGAACAAAGTGGTGAGGAGGAGAAAGGAGGTGAAGCTGAAAGTAGAAATGAAGGCATTGAGGAAGTACTGTGGGAAGAACTTCTGAATGAGGGTGTTGAAGAAGATCTACTAGCATTGGAAGATGATGATGATAATGAAGATGTAACTTTGTTGTCTGAGGAACTTGGTTATTTAGCTTCCAAGTCCTAAATAAGATTGATGCAGTCCAAGGTTGTGTTTGCGGTATGATCTTAAAACTTTTGGTCAAAAATAACTTCAACTATGTTCTTTTTCTGACAGATTTTACATGCATCTGGAATTTTTATTTTTTATTTGGTTTTGTGTTGCTACCTGAATTGCTTGAGTTGGAATTGTTATTGATTACTATAATTAGTGAGTGAATAGTGAATTAATTTATAAAGTTCGTAAATTAGATATCTCACGAATGCTGAAGGAAAATGTTAACCATATGTAGATAGATGCACTACAAGTCCTCTTCTGAAATAAAAAGAAAAAAATGTATTTTTTCTTCTAACCAATTTGCTTTGTTGTAATATTGTTGATAGATATTAGATGGGTTTTAGTGATTTGACCCGAAAAGTGGATGTTGTGGTGTTGAGATATGATTGGAAGATGAAAGTCTTGGTTACATTCCAAACAAATCCAGAAGAGGCTACTTTTGGATATTATAAAAACATTATTGTTGAAAACAAACTATTATGTTGATGTTCTTTTGCATTCTAGCACATCCTAGGCCAAAATAAAAGGACCATTCTAGCTAGTGCGATCTACTATATTCAAAAAGTGTGTGAATCAACATGACATTAACTTTACAGCACCCAATCAAAGAAGTTAGAATTTTCAAACTGCTACTTATTCCTTTACCACCTTTTTCTAGGGTAAATGTCATGTATTTACCCTTTATAAGAAGAAAAAAAAAATAGTAGTGAAAACTATTCACAATTGTTTTGTCGTAGGAGTATTGGTGTGCGGTAAATTTGAATACATTTTTTTTTTCTTTAAATTCTTTGAGACGTTTAACAAAATTTTAAACTCCAGATATATTGATTTTAATGATATTTCTAAATTTATTTATTTACATTATTGATTTGTCATTTATTCTTGGATATTTGGATATATATATATATATATATATATATATATATATATATATATATATATATATATATATATATATAATTTTAAGAATGTAGTTGGCTTTCATTTCTTATAAGGTCAAATAGAATTTTAGTTTGTAAATTTAAATAGGAATTTGAGATTTGTTTATGTTTTAACTTTCAAAACTAATTTTTAAATGATAACGTTTTAAGCAACACAAAATGTGGCATATCATTTCAGTAATATAAAACTAGTAAAATAAGACCTTTTATAATAATATTCAAAATAGATCCTAGAGTATAAAGTAAATTATACAATTCAACCAACCACATGATTATATAAATATAACATTGCATTTATGCGATTCCCTTTAAAAAAATCTAACCGGTCATGTTCCTAAAGCATTTTTCAACTTTATGTGTTAGTTTCTCATCTAAAGATGTTTTTATACCTACAACATCATATGCTTACACCACGCCGGTGATCATTGTAAAAGAAAAAAATACAATACAAGAAAACAAAGAAAACATATAGGGTAAACTAGTTGAACAAAGGATACAAATAAATTTTAAACATCTCACATGTGTATAAGTTTCATGCCGAATATAAAACACAACCACTCAACATATTATATTGTCAACCAAGTTCTTCTAGACTTTATATTATCCGGATATGTGCACTTGAATCATACGTGTGAAGTCAAGCACTTGTGGTGATATAAACTATTCTATTGAGCTATCACACACAAGGTTAATCCTTGTTACAATCATAAGAACAATGGAACTATCTTTATGACATGACATTCTGCTACTCTCACCACCTAATCATTCTCCTCTACATGAGTATAAATAGCAGTAGAGTTTAGGATAGCCTCAAAAAATGGAATAGTCTCAACCCCAAGACACACTTTAATGAACACACATCATCAATGGAATTTCCTCCTCGGGAAACCTTTCAACAATTCACCATATATCTTTGTTTTCATAATATACACCAATCATATACTTTACTTCACAATTACACAACAATAAAAGAAAGAAAAATAGTTAAACAAAAAACACAAACAAAACAGGTCATCTCACGCTTAATGCCATTTGCATGTAAAAATTGGCACTCAACGCTAAAGTTTAGCGCTCATCGCCCTAGATTCATATCTCCCAAACCTACAGTGGACACTGGCGCTCAACACCACCTAAATGCTGCTCAACGTTGATCAATTCGCAAAAAGTGGAGTTCAACAATGAAACCTATTGCCCAACAACATATCATATAACAACAAATACATTTTGGAGTTTTTAGGTGATCTGAACCTGTTTCATAGTTCAAATTGGTACTCCTCTTTTAAATATTGATCCTATATAATTTTTAAAATATAAAAACTAGCACCAATTTCAATAATGACTCAAATTCAATTTTCTCCCAAATACCACAAGATCAAACAACAACATACAACAAGAATTACAAATCTAATTAACCAAATTAACCAACCAAAATCATACAAGTTCAAAAACTTTATCATTCCAAGCAAAGGCACAAATCATAAACACTCATTTATACACAAGTTTAAGACTAGTTTCTCTTACTTGTTATCCAATTTAAATTGCTCTAAAAACACCAAAACTCTTCTAACTCCATAAGATTTTCTATCTACACATAAAAACATCACAAATCATAAGGACATATCGTTATGATCATTGATCAACAAATACTCATATAGAAGATTAAAACCTCACATGCAACCAAAAGAAGGGTCAAATGCAAGTCAGGACAGAAAGACCCACAAGAAAACAAACATAAAGCAACTTACACGGTTGAAAAAACTGGTCAGTCCAAATTGAAGACTTCACTGCCAGGATCACTTCTGCGGTATGAAATCTTTAATCAAGTGAACAAAGAACAAGAACTTTTGTAGAGAAGTTAGAAAACTCTAGAAAAATGATTTCCAGAGAGATGATATATTTTAAAATAATGAAACTCATTTATAACAAAACTAATTATATTAAAACATTTTAATATTAAATATAATCGAATCTTACTATTTTAAACTACTACGACTTCTAAAATGTCATTTTTCAAGATTTTACATAAACAACTCAAATGTAAGCCTGATAATTACTTGACATGTCAACAAAATTTAATGTATAATTGAGTTAAAAAAATTATATCTATTATTTTTTAAGTTTAAAAATTAAATTATATAAAAATTTAAGATAAAAATAAATTATAATTTTTCGTTAAAATTTAGGAACTGAAATTTATCTGTTGCGGATGTCAAACAAAATTATTGATTCTATTTTTGTTGGATGATGAAAGAATAAGTTTCTATATAACTAATAAATTCATAAATATTTTTATTCAATGTTTTCTTTATTTATTTTTTTACTTAATATTATCTTTATATATTTCTTTTAAAGGTGGTTTTTTTCTTAAATTGGGATTGATATCACTCCTTTCATTTTATCTCCTGAATAGTAAATGCGTAAGAAAAGTGAGTAATTATATTAATAGATGTCAATTTATCATTATCCAGATGAATTAATATTGATAATCATTTTACATAATATAAGGATCACATTAAATAAAAATAAATAAAAGAAAATATTGAATAATTAATATAAATATAGAAGAAAATACTATTAAGCTAAAAACATTATAGCATCCTTATTATTTTCATAGGGCAAAAAGTACACAAAAAGATAAACAAAAAAGTGAAAAAATTTAGCACCCGTTTTGAGGGACATCATCATACATTATTAACCATACTATGGACAGATGCATGCATGCATGCATGTGTAACAGAAGCTTTGATTGGTGTGTGTGTGTGACACAGGTACTGCTTCTGGATATAAAATAGAGAGGGAAAATAATTTTGCAGAATTTACCTTTACTGTTTTAAATTTTTTTAATAACATGAAAATGGCTTCATATTACTATCACGTAATTACATTTTTATTCTCCAGTCCATTTTAATATAGAGCACATATTATAAAATAGAAAATAAATGATATATTATATTCAAAAACTATATCAAAATTTTGATTAATGATGTTAGTCGAAAATCTTTAAAAAAGGTTTAGAGAGTTTAAAAAGCTTTTTGAAGTGATAATTATTATACTACCATAAGCATAATTATATTACAAATATCCGTGGTAGGGGAAAAAGTGTAATATTTTTAAGAAAAATATATTGATTTGAATAATATCATTCAATTAAATTATAATGGCATAACTATAAAAAATAATTGCATACTAGTGTTTTGATACATACAAATCCTACTTATAAAGAATTTGAATTTTTATTGTGATTTTATAATACATTAATTACCATTAATTTTGACGTTTTAAAATATATTAAAAAATATTTAAAATATTAATATAATATGTTTTTAATATTCAACAGAAAATAATACAAAAAAAATTAGCAGAAAATTTGAAAAAATGAGGTGGTTAATTCTTTGACCATGACTAATATCTATTGGGCTTCTACGCGTACTATTGGGCCTCAGGGCAAGCAGCTATTGGCCCACATCGCCCAGAGTGTCTTATTTCTGAACTTTTCAGTAATTTTATTAACAAAAGATTAGTTTAACTTTTGTAAGAATATTTTAAATGCATTTGTAGGTGGAGAATGAATTAGCGCACATTGGTTTCAGCCCAACCTTTTTTCCTCGGCTTTTAAAATAAAAAATAATAATAATCTAGGTGACATTTTTTATTTATATTATTGGGATTTAACAGTTCCTGTAGAATAAGATTATTATAAACAGTAATTTTGAAAAAAAATATGATTATAAATTTATAACTAAAATTCCAAGTAACTACTTAAAAATTAAAGTAAAATTATATTAAGTTCATGTTTGAATAAATATTTTGATAAACAATAAAAAATAGCCCCTTTAATAAGTTAAAATGAACTCCTTTTAATAAAATAAAATAAGAGAAATTTTTGGTTGGAATGATAAGAAAGGGAGGACCTACCTTACCTCATTTTCCAAACCTTATCCAAAGGGAAGACCATGTATCTGTCTGAGTCAAGCTATTAAATTTGGGAGTTTATTAGTAAAATAAATCGGTGGTTAAAGCTTCATTATTTTATTTAATCAGACTTAATCTAATATCAATTTAAGATCATAAATATCTTCTTGTATAACTTTGTAAGTTTCACAGTAACAAGAACAATTTTAAATATGAACTTTTGAGTATTTTTGAAATTTTGAGAGATCTTATAAAATAAATTATCTAATATGCTAATTGTTTTTATCTATTTCTTTGACTGAGGATTGTATAAATAATAAATTTTATATTTAAGATGTTGGTTGGGTATCTATCACTAAATTATCTTAAATTTATAAAATTTGGAGTGATAATTGATAAAATAAAGTAAAATAATAGGAAAAAAAAAGTTGGTAATTAATGGTGATGGAACATTGACTATGTTGTGTGGACTACGGAGTCAACGAGGAGAGTGTCTTGGTGTTGGTGGCACGTCTGCATCATCGCCTCCTGTTACAAAAAATTGCTGATGTATTCATAACAACAAAAAAATTATTTTATTACTCAATCGTTTTACATTTTATAAGGATATTATACATAATTTTTAAGATATATTAAAGTCTTTTAATCATAATATTATAAAACTTTTAAGAATATAATTTTTTCCAAAATTATATATTAATATCGTTTTTCTTTATAAATACTCGCATATGTGTTTATGATTTTTTAAATATGTATAATATTATATTAGTAGGTGATAATATTTTAATATTATTAAATTAATATATAAATTAAAATTATGTTTATTAAAAATAAAGTGAGAATATATATTAGAATAAATGAAAGAATAATCATTAATAAATAAAGAAAAAGAGAAGAAACAGCTGATTTTATAAAAAATTTGTAAAATTAATAATCAATTTTTAAAAATTTAATAAATTATTATATTTAAAGGATAAATTAGATATTTTGAAATTTGAAGATAAAAAAAAATCTCCTTTACAATACTATTTTATATAATATAATGCTATATTTATACTTATATTATTCATTTAAAACTATAGAATATACATATATTAATTTCAATTTTATGCTTGTTACTTCTTACAAGGTTCAGATTTAAGATTGATAAATATATTATTTAATAAATGAAGTTAATCTTATCTCATATATTGTAAAGTTTTGATCAATTTGAGTTTAAATTGATTAGGCTATCGTATCAAATTTTCGAGTACGACTTGTTTTAAACACATTCCTACTCTTTGACATAAAAGAAAACATGTTTGCTTAATATGCTTAACTTCTTTTAAAAAATTATATTTAATTTTGTGTATAATGTTTTAGCTTTTTATGAGAAATTAAAGTATACAATATTGCAATGTAAACATAAATATACTATTTATGAGAAATACTAAGAAGAATACAATATTCTTACCACCTTTTTTATTGTATTTTTTAACACCTTGAATTTACAGAAAATACCAAATTATGAATGACTCATTTAGTGAAAAGAAAAAGTAAAACCTGTGATTTTTTATTCTCAATATTTTTTAGCTAAAATTAAAATTACATTAAGAAAAAATGTGATGCTATTTTCTAAGAAAAACATTTTCTTACTCTGACTGAACAATGTAATTTCATATTTATCATTGAGTTGGATCTTAGTCCTTTTCCTTGAATTGTTTACTCTGATTTGTGAAGAAAATGTAACAATCTGTTGTCTTTTCTGAATGAAAGCTGACAATTCTCCATACCATAACAAATGCAAAAAAAATAGTTCTTGTGTTTGAAAACCTTGGTTTGGAAGCCATTGCTCCTTCTTCTTCTTCGCCTTGTTCTTGTCGTAGTGCACCAACTTCTCTTATTTTCAAAACCCACCTTCCTTTTCATCTTCTCATCAAACCCTTTTCATTTCTCACCGTGATTCATCTCAATGCTGTTTCCCTGAACCCGCCACAAAAAAAGAGTGAGAAAAACATAGTTTTTTATTAGAAACGAATCAATGGGGGCGGCACCGTCGACGCCGTACACGGTTGAGCATCTCGTCGGAACCTTCGTCGGTGATGAGTCCTTACCTCTCTCCTCTGACTTCTGGCAAAAGCTTATCGAGCTTCCGTTCGATGCCCAATTGCCCTCACAACGTGTTCATGAAGCTTGCCAGTTATTAGGTCTGTCATACACTCTTGCTTTCTCTCATCATTCTTTTTGTTTTTAGTTAAGTTATTCACTTGGTACTATATTTGACCCATTTTAACTTTCATGTTTTAGTCTCTTCATGGAAGAAACATAAAAGTTTTAGTCCCTGCACATTTTTTTAATCCACTCTCTCTCAGTTTTGTTGAAATTGATCAGAAATCACAAAATTTTGTGGCTCTCATGTTATAGTTAATGATTTTTTTATTCTGATTACATGGTTTCAATAAAATTTAACTAATAAAATTGAAAGAATGTGTTTAGAAGAGTGTATTCTTAACACTTTTCAAGTTAAGTTTTGGGTTATGTGGCTAACACCAGGGAATTTTTTTTTTTTTTTGTGTAGAAACATTGCTACAAAAACTTTATGAAAGTAATAAACTGCTACAAACACAAAAACAAAACTAAACAGGTACATAAACTTGCTGTTTTCTCAAATAGGGATTAAAAATTAAAATTTAAAATTTAAAATACGACCAAGTGAATAGTTTAAACCTTTGTTTTTGTTTTAAGAGAAAACTTCAATAAGGAACCATTTAATTGTTTATATGGAATTTTTTTCTCTATAAAATTGTGTTATTAATGAATTAGTGGTGATTTGAGTTCTTCGTCTGTTCCTCAGAAGCAATTGTTAATAATTACCTGTTCTTTTTAAAGGAATTGGTATGTGACTGCAGGAAAGCGTTGAATTCTAGTTTGCATGCTAGTTATGGTATTGAGGAGGCTAAAGTTTGTTATTGATTAGGTGTTGTTTTGCTTGCTAATGTTTGGTTTTCATTTTGCAGCAAAAAACAACTGTAAGACGAGGCATCTTGCGAAGATTTTGTTTCATTTAGCATGCTACTTGCAGGAATCCATGTCTACTTCTGGTGTGCCACCGTTGGATTATGAAAAGGCTGTTAATGCAGTTTGCTTCACTTCAGTGTTCCTAAAACACTTGATTGAAAGTGCCCAAGATGGTGTTGTTGAGTTGTACCTGTCTCTCCATGATAACGAGTCGATACCAAAAAGTATTTTGGGAGGTAAGTACTATGTACTATAAAGTTCATAGAACTTTAGAAATTCATCTTTGCTAAGTACCCTTATCTAGGAAGCTTTTTTATCTTTCTTTATTATTTATTTATTTATGAATTTAATTTCTATGCACTATTAGTATATTTTTTGTATTGTCAATCATTAAGAAAGCGTGACTTTCAAATTAGTTATTATAAAAGTCAACAAGCATATTATTCATGGCAACCTGTGATTGATGCTAGTGCAAAAGTATTTTACACTGTTAGTGCATTAAGTTAACTTTTTCATTTATTTGGTTTTGTGGCAAGGTAATAAATTTTCAGATATCCGGCCCTGAAATTTCCTCTTCTAGTTATTAAAATTCATCCAGATGCTCTATTCTAATGCAGATCAGACCATTGAAATTCTTGTTATGAGGAATGTGCTTAACTTTATTGGATCTGTAGACTTGAGGTATACCAGGGATAATAAATTGATAAACTTTTGTTGAGTTATTGTGTGAAACTGCAAACGTTTTTCACCCTGATTATATATATTGTTTTCTTATAGTCCCAATACATATTTCCTACATCTGGAGCTGCTTAATTTTACGATTATTGCAATGTCAACTCAGCTTCTATGTGGGCTATCTCCTAGATCGAATGATGTGAACCCATTTCTCGATGCAGCGATGGCTCAGGTAAGAAGCTGAAAATTAAATATCTAATTTGGCTATTTAGTTTCTCGCGATCTCCCGCTAGCAATTGAAGTTAGTGCACTCTTATCTTTTGCAGGATGGTCATCTGGTTAGTTCAGTTGTGTGCAAACTGGTTTTAAATTACATTAGCCGTCCTCGTATTCCTTTTAATAGAGCTTCTTATCCCATATTTGATGATGGACGTGAGAATAGCATGCTAAAGAGAGTTGGTTCTGCAGCTGGTATGGGGAATGAATATAATTTTTTATATACGGACTTTTGAGGTGGAACATACATTGTTATTTATGAAAAGAAAATGCTAACTAGTGTCCTAAAGACACTTATTAAGGAATTAAAAGTAGAAAGATTTTTATTGTGATGTGTAAAGTGTGCTTCCCTATGATTCTTAATGTGATCGACTATAATTTTTATTTTAATAAAAACTTTCTCTTTTTAATTTCTTAACCAGTGTCCGTCAGAAAGACCCTTTACAAATGTTGTGATAATTTTCTTTTTGTTCAAAGTTGGAGACTTACTGACTGTCACTTCTTTTGGCATTTCCTTTTCTCCATTCAGCAAATATTGTTTTATTGCCATTCAGTTATTTGATCAGTTCAAGCAGTGAAGGTTCAAGAGATCCAATAGCGGATAGCAGTCTTCATGTGCTTCTTGTTCTCATTCATTATCATAAATGTCTTGTGAGTGAGGGCTATTCTCTCATAGAGAATCAAGTATCTGCTTCTTCAGATTCTTTACCTAAAGAGGACACATATTTTTCTGACAACCCTTACTGCAAGGCCTTAGAGCATGCAACTGATTGTGAATGTAATATATCTTTTATATCTTTGTGTTCTTTTAGTTGACTGGAGAGATCAATAATTTTATTTTCCAATGCTTTAAATGCAGTGGATCGTGTAGAATTTGAGGATAATGCACACAGTGATCAGCATGTAAAGTTGCCTTTTTCACCATTGTTTGATACCCTTGGCATGTGAGTATCAGGCTGCCTGAGTGTGCTGTTGATAACTGACATACTAGATCTGTAGCAAACTTATATTTGTTTATAGTTGAGTTATGCTATTCAAAATAGAATATACATGTCCAGCATACTATCATGAAAAGATGGTAACTTCCGTTTCTCAAAAAATGAGATTATCAGAAAAATGTATCAATAATCAGTTGTAAGTGAATCTTATGATGATAGAGTACTTGTTTCTTATGTTTTTCTGTTCACCACTGGATGAATGTCCTTCCTCTTTCTCTCTGTTCCCACCACATGTAGATCAAGCGAGAATTCTTGGACTTCTTTCCTTGTTGGACTTATATATATATATATATATATATATATATATACACACACACACACTCACACACACATATAGAGTTATGGGTATGCATGTGGTATCTTAATATTTTGTTTTACTTTTTTAATAGCAAGCGTGTCTGTAATATATACATAACGTACTTTTAGTGTATTCTTCATTATATTGAATTTTAAATGACAGTATTATAAACATTTCAACATTTTTCCCTCTCTAGGTGCTTAGCTGATGAAACAGCTGTCTTACTTCTGTACTCTTTGTTGCAAGGGAATTCCACCTTTCTGGAGTATGTCTTGGTCCGGACTGATTTGGATACATTGGTACGAAGAAATAAACTTAAATCCTCTTGAGAAAAGGTGGAATGAATTGATTATTATATTGTATGGATAAATATTAGTGGAATTCCTTGACTATGATTTGATATATGTAACTGGTTGATTTGAAAATCTGACAAATCATTCTTATATCTTAATCATACCAGTCTTACCAGTGCTTCTAAATGAATGAGGACTGAGTCACAGTCTGATAATCTGATCTTTGTGTTTATCTAATGAAATTAACAGTTAATGCCCATTCTAGAAGCATTATATGATGCTCGAAGGAGAACAGCCAATCAAATTTACATGTTGTTGATTATACTTCTCATACTTAGTCAAGATTCTTCTTTCAATGCGGGAGTCCATAAGCTGGTAAGACTTGTTTTTTGGCATTAGACAAAGTCTATTCTGTAATGATTGTGCCAATAGTAATCTAGTATGTTTATGGACAGATACTACCAACCGTTCCATGGTACAAAGAACGACTCCTCCTCCAGACTTCTCTTGGTTCTCTCATGGTCATCATTCTTATCAGAACTGTACAGTTTAATTTGTCTAAACTCCGGGTACGAGTCTTAATGCAAGTGGAACTATTAATTTAATTACCCCATGTATTTAAGCTTCCATTTTCTTCTGACTGATTAGTTAAGTTTCATATTATTAGTACACTGGCTAATTGAGATGGCTATTATGAGAGACTTGTTGACTGTTCTTATGAGTGTATTAATGGAATATATAAATTGATTGATGCTGTGGGTTGAATTGTCTTGCTTAAATATTGTCTCATTTTTCAATTTCAAGATACTTCAACTCAAGAAGATCAAAAACATTGGGCTGGCTTCTGATCCTAAACTTCACAGTTTAATTTTTTTCTCCTTACTCCAATCCTCAGCAGAAAAAGAAAAAAAATGCTTGTCTTAATTTTTTTCATATTTCAGAATGTTATGGATTGATGTGTTCCTGAGGAACACATGCATATGCTTTTATTCCAGTAAATTATAAGTTTTGATTGTTGACCTTGATAGCACAATTTAGACTATTGTGTGTGTAAGCCTTTAAGTTTACATGATGTACTTAATTATTTCTTCGATATGTTTAGATGTTGGGCTAAAAGGATATTGTTTGAATTGTGATAGGATGTATATCTTCATACAACGTGTCTGGCAACATTGGCAAACATGGCACCTCATGTCCACCATTTGAGTCCGTATGCATCTCAGAGGCTAGTCAGCCTCTTTCACATGCTATCAAGGAAGTATGTTGCCACTCTTTCTGGGATTTCATAATAAACTATATCCATTTCATATTTATATCTTGAATGACTGATTTATTGTATTAAGGTTTGATTCTAATGTTGATTATCGTTAGGTATAACAAATTATCTGATCCCAGAGATAAGAAGCTCAACGATGCAGAAAACAACTCAATTGAAATAAGTAGCCTTGTAGATATGGTATGTGATAAAAGCTTTTCACTTTTATCATTCATTGACTACAAACTTTTGACTGTTCCTTTTTCTAAATGTGTCTTTTGATACAGTCAGCGGAGTTGCACATATATACTGATTTCTTGAGGCTTATACTAGAAATTATAAATGCAATTCTGACTTATGCATTGCCTCGGAATCCTGAGGTACAATGTAATGTTGCACTTGATTAATTTCAGAGTTGACATATGCAAAACAAATTCTACATGTTTCCCAATAATAAGAAATTATATTTGCATTATGACCTTTAACATCAAATGTTTTGCTTTTGTGACGGGGACAGGTGGTGTATGCAATAATGCACAAGCAGGATGTCTTTCAGCCGTTCAAGAACCATCCCCGCTTCAATGAGCTCATTGAAAACATCTATACTGTACGTTTCATGTATTTCCTTCTAAGTCTCTAACATCATACATTTTTTTTCCCTTTAAAATCTTGCAACTTTAAAGGAGCACATTTCATAGTCTTTCTTTAGTTACATTACATTTGTGAATATTGTGTTTGTATAATACATCATGTCTCAAGAGTGTTCAAGTAATGTATTGTATTTTATATTTTGATACAATTAGTAATACAGAACAATCAAGATTAATTCTTGATTACTTTTATTGAACAACACTGCATGTGCCAAAAGAGAAGAAGCGAGAACTCAAGATTACAACTGAGGAAGCTTTGAGAGATCCTCACTCTCCTACCAGATCCTTTCAGGAAAAACCAAAAAACTCCTTTTTCCTATAATCTCTGATTATTTATAATAATCAGTTACATGACAGTTTTAAAAAACTAAAACAGAATTACTCTACAGAGGTTATAACTGTCATAGTCAGTTATTCCTCTTTTCCCTCCTTTTATAAACTATTCCAAACCTATCATATTTGCAGGTGTTAGAATTTTTTAACAGTCGCATGGATGCCCAAAGAATGGATGGTGGATGGTCAGTCAATGAAGTACTCCAAGTGGTAATTGATAACTGTCGATCTTGGCGCGTTGATGGGATGAAGGTAAAACGAAAATATTTTATGGTTTGTGGTTTAGTGATGATCACTTTCTTTTCTTTTGTAAGACTGTATCTTGTTTGGCAGATGTTTACTCAACTGCACTTCACGTATGAACAAGAGAGTCACCCAGAGGAGTTCTTCATCCCATATGTCTGGAAGCTAGTACTTTCCAAATGGTATGGAGATTCTTATCCACATACCTCATGATGACTATTTGCAACTTTTTTTCTCATTTATTGTTCGAACTTTGTTGATTATGGGGGTATATTAAATTCATCATCTTGTTTTTCACTGTAACTTTTGTTGATTACCTTTTAAATATGGTTTTCTTGGTCTGTGCATGTTTCTGATTTGAAAATTCTGTCATCTGCAGTGAATTTGAATTCAATGCAACAGCTATAAATTTGTTTCCAGCTGATATACCTACCAATGTACGTATCTGAATCTCCAGTGTATATTTATATGTATTTTTTGGATAAGCTCCATTATATATCTGTATAGCACTTCTAAGCAACTTAACTGTTACTTGTCAGAAAAGCTAAATTGCACCAGCCATTCTCTTTGACATGAAAAAAATAATGGAGTAAAGAATGGAAGAATTGGTTGTTTATGATGATTTGCTGCTTTAGTTTTCTTTTGTATAGGTGTGACATACTAATACATGAACTTGGAATAATGTCTTCAATGAAAAAATTGACTGTGTTGCAGAAACTTGACAATGCGGTGGAGGGGAAATACATTCCAAAACAGTGACTTTGACCATGTCTGAGTATCAGCTTGATCCGTTGCCAAGTACTCCAATTCTGTTTGTGAATATTTGTATAGATAAATTAGTTACAAAAAAAAAAGGTAATGTTCTCATTCTTTTCTGTTCATAAATTTTGAGTGTAATTGTTCACTCCTGAAGATGAAAATGGCTTGAGATATCCATGTAATGAATAAATGATGATGCTAACATGTCATCCATGTTATGTCATAGTTTATACAAGTTTGCAATCACTTGCACCTCATTTTATGGTTTGTGGTAGCTTTATGATAAGGCAGGTCTTCTTGGTATATCAAGATTCATTTTTATAGAAAACAATGCATATATGTTGATGATAATGGTTAGTTATATTCCAGATAGTTGATATGTATAATATTTAAATACTATCCTTCAAAAGTATAATATTTAAATTTTGAAACTCCAGTAATATATGGTATGATTTAGAACAACATGCTACAGAAACAATAGAAGTAGTTACTCCTTGATTTAAAAACCTGCACACTGTCTTGATTGTGTCAGCATTAGCCTCTCATGTAACATGAAAATATACAAATATTTATAGAACAAAAGATTGTAACCTGTTACAATGTTATGTATATTTTAAAACAATTATATGACTATTTTAAATACCTATATTTTAAATCAAAGATTTTCTAAAATAGTTTTTAATTAGGTACTCATTAACCAATCCTGTTTATTATTATGTGTCCTTGGACAAACATGTCTGGAAGAAATTTTAGTAGTGGAAAATAAGAAATAACAATTGAAATAAGTTTCTTTCCAAAAATTAAAATTAACTTACCCAAGTTAAAATTAAAAATTAAAAAAAAATTGTATAAATGAACTTTGTTTGAATTAGCTTCTTTATAAAGAATTTTAGGGAAAAAAATACAACGAGTTTCTCTATAAACTAAAATTAATTAAATAAATTTAAAGAATTTATGAGCTAGTGCATAAACTAATTCTAATAGTTTTATTTTTTTGAAGTTTTTTATCAAGAATTTTACTAAAATTAAAATTTATTACTAAACTAATTTTAGTTTTCTAAGAGATATATTAAAAGAAAGCTTTTCAAAATACCCTAATGTAAAAAATAAGAAGGCATTGAAAGCTTATAGTGTTGATGTTAACAAGAAAAAGTAAAAATGTATATAATAGACATGAAGTCGTTAAATCTTTGAGCAGGTTTCATATAAAATTTTCAGAATACATACCACTTTGAATGAGTTAATTTAGTCCTTAAAAATGTGAAAAATATGATTTAATTACTCAATATGTAAAAAACATAATAATTATGTTGTAATGTCAAAGAGGATCAATTTGTCTTTAAATTATACAAGAAAATATTATTGATATATTTTTTTACATATCTAACAACTAAATTATAATTTTTACTTTTAGTAAGACTTTTTAAACACTATATTATCACCATTCATATATTAAGAGGTCAAATTTGTCATTCACCTAAAATTTTCAGTATCTTCTCTCCCCCTAATTAACTTTTCCTAAGAAGAAATTATATTTAAGCAAATGTAAGTATGAAATCTTTGGAATACATGCCAAGAGTTCGGAGTTTTTGTAGAAATTACCTTGTGAAAAGGCTGATTTAAATTTTCTTTTTCTTTTCTAGAAATATTTATAGAAAAAATGTTCCATTGATACTCATTATGTGAAATAAATGAGTGCTACATTCTTACATGAATTTTTATGAAGATGGTTCACTCTTAAGAACTATTGATCTTACCATCTATCTTTACATAAGAATTTCATAAGAACTAATTTTTACTTTTATATGGTAACTTGTTGATGTTGGTACAAAAGCTTCAAATTTAAAGATTTAATAATAATAATAATATTACATGAATTAAAAATCTTGTACTAGAATATGGGTTTATGTTATAATTTGTGGTTTAAATTTATTCTAAGTGATTTCTTTATTTTCTTTTATGTTGTTTTGTTTAAGTGAATACTTCATGGGAAACTATTTTAATTTGTTTAAAATGTTGACTTTTATTTTAACATATTAAACGCTTTTAACCTATTAAAATGTTCTTGTTTAATTTGTAAGAAAAATATAATTTAATTAATTTAAATTTTTATTTTAATATGTTAATTTTGCTTAAGCACTTCAAAGTCTAAAAATCGAATAAAACGGTTTAAAATTTATAGTTTAGTGATTTCAGTCCTTTAAAAACATGTTTTAACGTATTAAAATTCTGCAACAAGAGACATTAGTTTCATATATAAATGCAATAACATTAATCTATTAAAACTTGACAATTCTATATAAAAGATATCTCAATCTATTTGTGTTATCCATTTGGAATAGGTTATAAATAATTTCTGAACAATGAAATTAGCTTTACAAACTAAAAACACACTTCTTAGATCATCTATTTTTTCTTCTCATCTTGTGCTACACTTTATCCATGCGATCATTTTCCTCTTTCTAATTTCCTTGGTGTATGGGCTATAAATGCAAAATCCTTTCTTTTTCAAAGCCTTCAAGTCAATGAAAACCAGATATATCTCCCTTTCTTCACTCCATTCCTTTTTTTTTTTTTCTTTTTATTAGAATTCTCTTCAATGAAGACCCTGAACAAGGAGGAAAGAGGAATAGAAGAGATTTGGGTGGAAGCTATAATCAAGATGCTATAACTGCCCAAGAATTCTCCATCTGCAAAATAGATGCATAAATATCAAATTTGATCGAATAAATGACTTCAAACAATGTATCATATAACCGTTTAGCAGGAATTGCTCACCATGCATAACAACAATGGCCCCATACCATTACATAGAGTAGATTATGCCACCAGAATCGGGAAAAAACCAAATTCATAAGAATATTATTTGCAGATCCCTTTTAATAATTTTCTCTCGTGTCTGTTATGTTCCTTTTTCGCAGGGTTAAAAACCACGATTCAACATGCACATAAAAAAAATTCTTCATGTTTTTCTTCGATAGCACCTTGAAAAGCTTGCAGGAGCAGTGAATATAAAGCAGCCGAAGCAACTTCTCTAGCTGTTTGCCCCTAGTATTGCCTGCAATGAAATATCACATTTGAAATATACATATACACGAGGTTCGAACGTAAAACATGTACAACAAACAGATTCTTAAAACTATTATAATATAGGTCTATTTGAAACAAACTTCTTTCTATATTTTTTTCAGAATAAAAACAATGCATAAAGTAAAATTAGTGATGTATAAACTAATTTTTAGAAACTATATCTTATTAAGTTCTCTAAAATTTAATGTTTACCACATCTATAAACTAATTTTAACTTAAATAGAGATCTTAGTTTCATTTTTTCCTTCTTATTTTTCTCTTCTAAAATTATTTATGCAGAAATTTCTTCAAACATATACTACGTAACAAACAAAGGACTTTTCCTTCCAATTCTGAAAGGGTCAATGAAGAATTTAATCTTCAAGCCTTAACGAAACAATCTTCTGTCAAGAAAAATCTGTACACCTAAGCACAACATCCAGGCCTCACCCATAACTAAAGCCAATTAATTCATAATAATAAAGGCAAAATATGATGCCAGTCACTTCAGACTTGCCTTAGAAACCATGTGAAATTTAAAAATAACATTCAAATACACTTAAGCTCCAAATCAATAATAAATATTACCTGGAGTTGAAATTGAAGGCAGTAGGAAAAAAGGGGGAGCAGTTCCCTGGAACAGGGTGCCCTAGTGACTGCAAGCAGCATTTCCACTCAGTAAACTTTCATAAATCACAATCAGTGAACGCATCGATGCATATTGCAATCAGGGAAGGCCTAGCAATTGTCAAAGAAATATACATAAAACAACCTTTTTCCTTTGCCATGTTTCCCAAAAGAAGTTCTGTTAACGAATTTAAGAAAAATGCACAGATATTTATAGACTTGAAAAGGATAAAAACAATTGGGATTTGAGATTAATGGAATACCGCATTTATCTGGTCCAACATATGAAACCCAAAAGTAACGAGCATTTGATGACCATAAAAGTTAATTAAATTGAAACTAAAACTTCTAACCTTGGTTTCCACACATGTAGTGATCATTTGTCAAAAAAGCTTCTCAGCTTCATCATTCCTACCTTTTTCTCCAAAGCAGATGAATAACTGACTCCGATATCATGGAAGGGAGCCGATTGCATTCCATTTAATGTAAAAGTGAGGCCTGTCTTTATTCTAACAATCTGGATGATAGCCTCTAATGATAGCCTTTACAAAGCTCATTGATTAGATAGGTTTGGACATCTGGATGATAGCCTCTAATGAAAAGATACTGGGAAATCTTCCGTGCAGTCTTTGGCCTCCCACTTTTGTGCAACCCATTTATAAGTATATTGTATGTGCGCAAATTTGGACTAATACCTTGATCAACAATTTGATATTTTAATAATGCAATTGCCTTGTCAAGTTGCTGCCCGTTGCATAAAGCATCTAACAAGATATTGTAGGTTACAATATCTGGAACCAAATTCTTGAAACACATTTGATTAAAAAGATTCATGGCTTCATCCAATCTTCTATTCTTGCAACAGCCACTAATCAATATGTTGTAACTCCAAACATTAGGGGCAAAACTTCTTTCGAAGATGAGATGTTTAAAAAATGCTATTGCCTTGTCAACATGCTCAATTCTACATAAAGATTCTAACAAGATATTGTAAGTGGTTACATCTGGAGGTGGTTGACCACAATAATGCATTTCATCAACAAGCTTACATGCATCAGAGATTCCCCCAGATTTGCATAAACCATCAACCAGAGAATTGTAAGTTATAATATTTGGAACTAAATTCGTAAGAAACATATGTTCAAGTACATTCATAGCTTCATCCACTCTTTCAATCTTGCAATAACCTTTAATCAAGATGTTATAGCTCCAAACATCAGGCACCAAACCCGTTTCAATCATCCCATGAAATAATTTTCTAGCCTCATCCACTCTATCAATCAAACAATATCCATGCATCAAAATAGTATAAGTAATAATGTCAGGTTGTTCACCTCTTTCAATCATCCTATGAAATAACTTTTTTGCCTCACCGACTTTATTGTTTAAACAATATCCATTCATCAAAATATTGTAAATAATAATGTCATGTTGTTCACCTCTTTCAATCATCAAATTAAATAACTCTCTTGCCTCATCCACTCTATTGTTTAAACAATACCCATTCAGCAAAGATCTAACTTCTTTCCGTTGGCCTGCACGACACAAACCATAAATTAATGAACTAAAAGTGAAAATATCTGGGAAAATTCCCTGAACAATCATTTTGGAACACAAAACACGTGCCTCATTTATATGTCCATCTTTGCACAAACAATGGACAATTGTATTGTACATTACAAGATTGGGCTTAACCAACTGTCCCTCCATCTTCTGAAGCAGTTGAATGGCAGCTCTTGTGTTTCCCATCTTACTCTTACACAGCCCATTGATTAAGGTTCCATAGAGAACATCATCGAACAAAATCCTTCGTGCAACCATTTCATTGTAAATGTGTAGTGCATCCAGCATCTTATCATTAACACACAATCCCTTCATCAGCGTAGTAAAAGTCACCACATTTGGTTGACAACCCCACTTAATAATCTTACCCATTACAGAGAATGCAAAATCCATCCGACCCATGTGGCAGAAACAGTTGATCAAAATGTTAAAAGTGACTGTAAACGGCACAACACCCTTATATTCCATTAGGGTATATAGATTAATAGCTGTCGCATAGTATTTCATCTTCACAATCATTCCTAAGATTTTGGTGAATTCCACAATCGATGGCAGGGGATGCATATCAACCATGCGATGAATCAAAGCCACAGCATCATCAATACCACCAATTCTGTAAGTGCTTTCCGATGGCAATGGCTGCGAATGTAGATGTATCCTCCTCATATGTGGCATAAGAAGGCGAGGAAGTTTCAGGAATTGCATACCTCGCCGTATACCACATGTGCTCTACTCCAAACACACAACACAATATGCTCACTCTAAATTTCTCAGTCCTTCCCCATGACCTTCCACTAGGTTTAACAACAAAACAGTAGAACTACATGGAAGAATGAAAACAGCTCCCTTATCCATAAACTCTTTATTTTCTGCACTAACTAAAACATGGAAAATATGAATTAACATACAATGAATATTTTTAAACAGAATAACCAAAAACAAAATAAAAAATATAAGTTAACAAACCAAATGGGTATGTGCCAACCTTTTATTTTTTTTTCTCAAAAAAAGTAATCCTATAAGAAAAGGAACTAACAAACGGGTATCATAGGGAGACATTTTGACAAACGGAAAGAGTGCATACAGACACATACATATTGGAAAACCATTCTTTTTTTAATAAAGAGAGATTGATTTTCAGTGTATAGATGTAATGTAAAATGACTGAGTCATAGCTACAAACTGAACAAAGTTGGGGGAACATAATATAACATGATGGAAGTGCAGGGAGTGAAAAGGGAGATGGTGAAACATGGTTTAAAGGGTTACCGGAGAGGCAAAGACGTGAACTTGTGTATGCTAGAATGAGCGGCAAGAGTTGTCTGTGTTTCTTCCGTTTGCTGAGGCAGTGTGGTGGCGGTGGTGGTGGTGCCGTCAACGTGAAAGAACACAGCATGACTTCACCTTAGGTATTCTTCTGTTTAAACTTTCTTCGCACCATGTTTTCCAAACGAAAAATGAATAAAAAAAAAATAAGGTGGAAATGGAATGTTATAAATATAATAAACACAATTAAAAAATGACACTAACAAAGTTATTATTAAACATATTGTATGATAACAATTTTTTTTTTACAACAAATTTATTTAAAAACATATATTTGTTTGACAAGTTATAACATTTTTTTAAGGCTAATTAAGCTTTTTATACTTTCAAAAAACTTCATTATTTTTTATTAGTAATTTTCAATAAATACGAAATATTGATTGATATTTTCATGTGTGGTACCATATAACACCTTCAGAAATCAACAAATTAATACATTACTTATTAAATATTAAGTATCGAAAGTACCTAAAACTTATTTTGTTTTCTTTCTTCTTGAAAGTCTATAATTTTTCTAAAGAATTGATGAACAATTATCTATAATTTCTTCTCAAATAATATTTTATGTTTTCCTCTTATATGTTATTTAATTTGTCTATTTTTTACGATATGAGACTTTAATTCATAATTAAATTTCAAAAATTAAGACAACAAAATATCCTATGAAAAACGTATTTCATTCTATCTCTCCCACTTCAAAAAAAAAAACAAAAAAAAATTATTGTAAGAAATCATATTCAATAAAATAAGAAAAATGTATATAAATATCTATTTTTAAAAATGTAACTCCTCATTTTTTTTCTTCAAGTCTATAGTTAACACAAATTGCATAATAAAACTTTATTCTCAACTTATTAAAAATATCAATAAAAAATAAAAAAATATTATTGTTTTACAATCATAAATTTTATTGAAAAGAAAAAACCATAAACTTTATTGAAAAGGAAAAAAATACAAATTGTTCCCAAACATTGTTAATAATGACCATTTTTCTTAATATTGTGCATTTTTCTCAACCTATACGATCATATGCTCGCATAATAAATTACAATGTGGAAACCACAATCACAAACAGGTGGCTGAGCTAAAATGAAAAATATCAATTTTGAAAATAAACTCGTTTAATGTTTAAAACTTATGATATTAAAAAAATATATTTTTTTATAACAGAACACAAAAACGTCATGACCCGTAAAGTTCTTAATCCAAAGACATTCGTTTTCTGACTTTAACACTAAAGAGGCAAGTATTAAACATTGATCAATAGAACCCTCTATTCAAATACATCCTTCGAATTCAATCCTCTAAAATCCTCATAAGCAAACCTTGATTCATAGAGTTGAGTTTAGATATATTCATCCTCTAACATCAACATTCAAAAACAATGGATTTTAAAACCATTAATGATTTGGATTGAGAACATCTCTAGATAAACATTTTTAAAATAACTTTCAAATAAAAAATTAAATGATATTCATAAATAGAAATGAACTCATATATAAACTAATTTATAAAAAGTTATTTCATATCAATTTTTTAATGTTTTGTATTTTTAATTTATATAATTTTTTTTCTTATTTATTTCTCTGTCAAAGAAATTTGTCAAATGCTGCTCAAATGCTTAAGTTAAGAAATAACAAGTCGTCTAGACTTTAACAGAAGAAAAGACAATCATTCAAATGCATATCCATGTTATACCAAATTTTAATCAAGGGAAAATAAATGAATAACTACTTAAACTTAGATTCAAAGAAAACAAGAAGACGATAATTACTCATTAATTAGCTTAACAATTAAACATATGATCATCCTAAATATAAGAATTAAAATTTGGTTCTTCATCTTTATTTTTAATGTTTTTAATTTAATAAGAGTTAAAGTTGATTTATTTGGTAAACCCATTAAATTGAAAGAAAAAAAAAAGATTAAGACGGGGAGTAATATTAATTAGAAAAGTTTGATCTCTCCTTTTATACAAGTAGATAGATCAAGCTATTCCAAAATAATTTCAAAGAGAGTTTAATACTTATTATAACTACTCACTTTTATTAAATCTAATAATTTTAATGAGTAATTAATTTTAATTATTAAATTTTAAAAAAAGAAAATAATAAAAATGGAGATAAATCAATCTAAAAGTATATTTTGTTTCTTCCTTTCTAAATACTAACAAAAGATATATTAACATGAATAAACACTAATAAAGATATATTACCGGAATAAACAGAAAACATTCATGTAATCAACAACTGGGTGAAGATACCACGTAATCTAATCTTTTCTTTAATAAAGAAAAGTTAAGATCACGCTGGCAGCTTCAACCAGTAAAATCTCATGATACGATGATACGATGAAAGAGTTAGAACTAAAGAAAAGAAATGATGGAAGTGTAATTGATATATAGAATGGATGAAAGAAAAGTAGGAGTGAGGAGCATTATATATAGCAACTCTCAGAAGATATGGTATAGAATATTAGAAGATATAGTTGTGTTAGGGAAGTAGAAAGGAGTGAAAAGAAAAGAAAAAAATTGAAGAGGTAGACAAAAGAAAGTAGGTAAAAGTGGTCCCAAATGAATGTTGTCACCCCAACAATACACCATGCATTTTTGTGGAGAAGATAGTGAGTGTTTTGTATGTACATATATTGCAAGAGCATTAATGGAGTTTGGGTTGGGAGAGTGGGGGACCCTTTACACACTCACACTTCATTTCATTTCATTAAGCAATTTAGCAGTGAGAATGAAAAAGAGAAAGAAGAAGAAGATGAGAAAACATGTATGGGGGGGACCATTCTTGCATGGCTATGGAAGCTTAGACATGCATTACTAAACATTCATTTCATTTCATGAAGATGCAAAATTAACCATCTTTTCTTTCCATATTCTTTCTCTCTATCTATCTATCTATAACACTTCTACCACCATACACATCCCATCACTTAAGGATCTTCTTTCGGTGCCAATTTTTTATTTCCATTTACTTTAAATCTCAATGTACTTTGGATTAATTATGTTTCAATTAATCATTGGAAATTTAGTTTTATTTTACATGCTAGAGAGAGTGAAAAGGAATAGTTTATGAAATTGAAGACCGTAGATGTGATCATAAAACATATAGTTTAGGTTTAGGGTTTATGAGAAAGGTTTTCACACTTGAAACCATATAGTTCTCGATAATCTGTACAATATATCATAATCATAAAACAAAAATGGAGATTAAATTATTCTGATTTTGTTAGTTAACAATATAAGAGATATTTCCCTTCATTTTCCAACAATGTAGAGAATATTTAATTTCAAGTGGGGGACATACATTCACCAAAAAACATCCTTGAATTTCTTTTATATACCTGACTACTCATGCATATTAATTGATTTTTCTATATTTCAATTTTTTAATATTTTAAATTAAACTATTTAAATAAATCTTTAAAATATAATTCAGATTAAAATTATTTTTTAAATAAAATTTAAGTCAAATTACTCAATAAAATATTAATGCAAATTAATTAAGTCTTTTTAAAAAATAAATTTTTATTGAATTATGTCAAAATATAAATTTTAAAAAGTTAATCTTTTACGACATAATTAAATACTAATCATATCAACTACTCAGAATATATATTTAGTATCCACGGACCACAGATATATGTGGATACAAATTTGTTTTCCAACTTAATCATCAAATGAATGTAGATTATATATTGATGTAAATTGATCATACATAAATTTAGACAAAAAACATTTACTTATATCTTAACATGGGTTTATTTTTATATTTAACCATACAAAACCAGAGTCTTAGGCTTACATAAAAAATGAGCACATGATCGCAATTTTAGGATTTTAAATGTATATGTGAACTAGGTTTTGCTTTCAAGAAAAAAAAAATAGAGAGCTTTATCTTAGCTTTCTATAGAAAAATAATCAACTTAAAAAATGAGATAGTGAAATTTTTGTGAACAATTGCTCAAAAATTTACGTCTGATTTCTTTGTAACATATGCAAATTTGTTCTTTTACCTCTTAGCATGATGTAACATACATAAATTAAAATCATAAGATGGCCAATTTTAGATTGAAATTCAGAATTTAGAAATAATAGTGATACACTTTTACTATATATGTTACTTGAATTAAGGAATTATACCAGTCAGTTTTAGATTGATCAAGTCCAAAAGCAAGTTTGAATAAATAGCATTTTATTTATGATGATTAAAACATGTTATAATAATAGTATATGTTAGGTTATTTGGCAATTTCATACGATATACAATGTTGCCATTTTCTAGGTTATAATATACTTATAATTTAAAAAAAAAATCTTTGAAAATAAACGTTATTATCATCATGTTTGCACTGATATTTAAAAAGGGTTAAATATGTTTTTTATCTCTCAAATTTTAGTAAAATTTAGAATTAGTTATTTTTTTAAAAATTTTGACCAATTTAGTCTTTAATTCTTAAAAATGTGTGAATTCAGTTTTTAATCAAATTTTGTTAAGTTTATCTTACGTTTCATATGTATATCATGATAGTATTTGAATTGTTTACTCTGTTTGACACATTTTCTCTTTATGTTAACTCAAATATTATTGTAAAACGCGTTTGGAATGTCAAATAAACTTAACAAAATTTGAGTAAAATGACTAAATTCACGCATTTCCAAAAATAAAGGACTAAATTGGTTAAAAATTTTGAAGAGTGACTAATTCTAAATTTCACTTAAACTTGAAAGACTAAAAACATATTTAAGCCATTTAAAAAAAGAATTTCCAGATTTTATATATAATTTTAATTTGAGTATGGTGATAGCCATAACTTGTGGTTCCATATATGAGAAAAAACAAATTTTTGCAGTGATAGATTGTTGACAATGAATGAGAGAATCTATTATTAATGAGAAGAAGATGACTAAAATTTTGGAGTTTTGTATGGAAATTTTAATTATTACCTAAGATAGAAATTTTACTATTATTTATTTATGAGTGAGAAACAGAGGCTAAAGGAACAGGCAGCATAACCAGGTCCATGAAAAGCAATCTCTGCACCATCTAAAGCCAAAACACAAGTTTCCATTTTTCTCTCTTTATACTTTCACATGTTCAACTCCATATAGTATATACCTTTTCTCCATACAATTTTTTATTCATCATGTCACAATCTTTTACAAACTATGTCAATTCAAAATTAACACAAAAAAATTATCTACCAAATTTAAATTTACAGTAAAAAATATTTGTTATTTTTTAAATGGTTTTTCTTCAGAAAGTCATTTACAATGATTTTTTTTTTTCACATAAAATTTTACTCTACATTTTTTTTTATTTTGCATAAAGTTTTTCTGATAAAAAATAATTTAAAAATTTCTTACGAAATTTTAAATTATAAAATTACTAATTATTTATGAGAAATTGCGTATCAACCAGCTATGGGAAAATAGCGGAAAGTTCTTCTGTTACAAATCTTTATAAGAAATCAACATGGAAAATCCCCCAAAATATAACAAATTTTCAATGACTCTTTATATTAATAAAATAAAAAAAGTTTTAGTAGTTCAATGTTCGATGAACTTGATTAGACACCTTAATACTTAATTATTTAAAGGTTTTGCATAAATTTTACGTTTGATTTTTTTAAAAATAATTTGTTCTTTTGTCATTTTTTTACATTTTTTATTTATTGAAGTTCTATACTAAACAAAATTTGATATCTCACTCTATGATATTTCTTTCAACAATTATCTTGTATCCTAGTTGGTTATAAACTAGATCTAAAAAAATTCTTTTGAGAAGCATTGTTAATAATAATTTATAAACAACGAATACATTTAAAAAGGGTAATTTTTTTAATGTAGTTTAATATTTTTTATAGAAGGTTAATTTCTTCCATCAGTACTTATTTCAAAGTTTCAAATTCATAAACAAAGATAACTGTTACACGTCCTTAAAGATTGACACAATACTTTCTTTATTTCAATTTACTCTCTTTTAGAAAATTTCAACTATTATAATCCAAATTAAAAAAAAAAAAAACTCAAAAGTGAAATTATATTTTAAAATTTTTCCCAAATGAAATTTGGTATGCATAGAAAATAAGTAAGAACAATTACTTTTTTAGAAGAAATAAAAAAATTAATCTTCAACTGTTCGAGTAATCTCATCCTTCCCATTTTCATAACACAAAAAAAACAAAGATTTAATACCTTTTTTTTTTAAGTTCAAAGCAAAATAAACACCGGTGTAGTGAAAACTTTCTGGCACCATTTTTATTTTATATTTTGATTTTTTCAATCAAAATATATTCAAGCGAGATAAAAGTCTTCACTACTAAAGCTAAAATCAATTAAAATAAGATTGAAAAAAAATGAATAGGTTTTTCAACCGAAAACTATTCTCTAAATCATTTTGAAATTTATTCTAATATATTTAAAACTTGAATAGAATAATAAGTTTTGATTCTGAAAATAATTGAAGTTTATTCGACTACATGTTTATGTTTATAGTATAACCAAAGTCTATTTTTCACTATATATTTTGACTTTTTTTTATAATTGAAGTCTATTATATTTTTTTTTCTGTGTTTACATTATTATTATTATTAGAAATAATTAAGTGTTAGTCAAAGTCTTATATTGAATAAAATAGATAAAATTAAACATTATATAAAAATAAATGTTTATGATACTATTTTTTTAAGGTTTTAAAATAAAAGTGATATCAATAACACATATAAAAAAAAAAAATCCAACAATTATGAATCTAGACAAAAACAAAACAACAAAATGCAATAATATATAAATAACAATTTTAAATCATAACACTTTAAATATCCTACAAATATATGTTACACATAGTTATTACAAAGTATATTAAATCATAATATTGTACATTTTTACTATGTAGTTGACGAAAGATTTAATCATACGATACATCCAAAAGTTATATAGACTAGGCTTCGATTCTATGTAAAACTAAAACTGAAGTCTATTAACAAACTATATAACGGTTTATAAAATAACAAAGTATTCCTCTTCATTGGGAGTCATATTAATACTTTCATTATATATTAATACTTGCTTAATGCAAAATATCATTCAAATTGTCCAAATAATTTAGCACACAAATCCTCATTAGGTTCTTAATGACTAAATCATTCTTTCTTACTGTTTATTTATAATAATAATAATAATAATAATAATAATAATAATAATAATAATAATAATAATAATAGTAAACTTCAAAAAAATTACATAAATTAATTTTTACTTATTAAAAAGTTATTTTATTTTTTTCATATTATTTATATTAAAAACTCTGATGAAATATTGCATCAAACATATGTTTAAATCTGATGAAATATAGTAATAAATTTTCTTAATTATAATAAAAACAATTTATTTTTTTATTATATTCATTTTATTCTCACTTAACATAATAAATGTATTTTTATATAAAAGAATTACAGTTATAATTTTTGGCTAGCATCCGGTATTCAATAATTAATGATTTAAAGTATATTTTTTTTGTACAATTAATAATTATTTGTTATAACATTTCGTGATCATGATAACCAAACATTTATATATCTAAATCTTCTAGAAATTAAGAAAAAAAATTATAAAATATTTTTGAAATATTAAAAAGACCTAATTTTATCAGAGCTGAGACAGAAAAGAAGTAACGAAGAGAGTAACGTATAACTTATTCTGATGTATTTGCGATATATATAATATTAGTACGTTAATAGTTACTTACGTTTTATTTTTTAATTTATTTTCATACCATCAAACATATTTCTACATTTTTAAAATAAAAACTTGATGTTTCTGCAGATATGAAACAAACATTTAAAATTGTTGTAGCATTTATGAATAAATATTAACTTCCTGAATTTTAAATAAATACAACATAAGTTCTTATACAATTAAAAGGGTGGTGAGTTGTTTTCCAATTGGATCCTAAATCACAGATAAATTTAAGAAGTTATATTTGAAATTTTGTGTTCATTGTCTTATTCTTTTTCCTGATATTTATGCAAAGAAAGATTAAAAAAAACATAGAATATATAAAAAAAACATAACTTTACCATTTCCTATATAAATTCTTAAATGAGACAAACTAAAAATAAAAACATTTTCTCAAACTAATCAAACCTATGACTGAAGTCGTTGATAAAAATTTTGCATTACCAATTCAAAACACAGTTAATAACAATTAGAGCAGAGAATTGAAAATTTTCTACTATTTGAACATCTACAATGCCCCTTTAGGCAAAAATTTCTACAATAAAGATTGATTCATGAAGTTTGTTTCCGATGCCTAATTTAATCTTTGAACAATTTTTGGTGATGGCTGGAACTCAGAATTAGCAACACTAAACCTATGATGTGCCTCTCATTGTCCAACCAAAAGCCTCTACAACTATAATCATGGGAAAACATTGTCGCATGAAACATTTTATGCATCTGCTACAACTGCACAATCTAACAGTAAAACATTACTCTCTTCACATTTTCTTTCAAAGCTGGCAACGGCTTCACCACACCACACTCTCCACCTCCTCTTGTTGCCTTCGAACCACCGCCGCCGCCACCACCACCGGAAGAACCATTTTCCTGCATGTCTGGTTCCATGTAGAACCGTGCTCGAAATGCAGCTAAGTGTGCGTAATATGCAGGAGGAACTGCACATGAATCAAATTCATTAAGATTTATACTTTGCAAACAAATTAGAATTCAATCAATACATATAATATAAAGAAACAAACTTTAACTAAATCAATGACAAGGGCTTACCAACAGACACGGAGCGTGTACACCTGGCATATGTATAACATAGATTGTTTGTCAAAGATTGGATTCCATCTGCTGTAAAGTTGTTTTCGTCCCAAAGAACATGATAATGTGCAGGACGACTTGTACCCTGCATCATAACACAAACAACAATCTTAACAAAAACAAATATGACATTTATCAAAACTTTGGCAAAAAAAAATATTTTTCTTCATAATCAACATTTTAATCATAAAGCTCAGCATAGAACAGATATAAAACTATCTTCCACCTGGATACCGGCATGACTGCAGAGATAAAAATCAAATTCTGTTGGATGACAGATCTTAGAATCCACAACAGTCCCTGAGAAAAAAAAATTATCTAATTAATTAGATAATCACTTTTAAACAAAAAAAAAAAGAAGCTCATTTATTCAGGTACAGTCATCATACCAGGCAATATATTTCCACTCTTATCTGTACTGTTTCTGTCCCTGTGGTTGTTTGCAAACAACCTTGTATGGTGTCTTTTTTGTACAACTATGAAAGTTACTGGAGGTTGATAGTTTGGTTCCAAAGAAGCACATGCCTGCAAGTACATACATATATATATATATGTATTCTTGTCACAACATGTGTTTATAAATTGACCTATTAGAACGTATGTGAGAAGAATGTGTAAAAAATTCTGATTCTCACCTTCCGAATTGCATCCAACTCATAAAGTAGAACTTGGTAAAATTGCCCTTCACTTACACCATCCCTGTTAGAAGTTCTTGTTAGCACAACAGTTTCAACAAACTATAATGCTTAAAAAACTAGCCCTTGTATCATAATTACATACCTATAAAATATAATCCTTAGAGGCTTTTGTCCTGTTGCCTTTCTAAAGGAAATCAACAAATCTCTGCAAAAAAGGACAGAACAAAATATTTAAGATGCAGGGGGGAAGTGAAACTTGCATTGTCAAAATCCCATAATTCCAAAACAAAAAAACAACACTGAGAATTAGAAAAGAGGATGTGAAATCTCTAGTATTATTACCTGATCATGCCACCACTAACTAAGCCACGAACAGGGTCATGCCACATTTTGTACAAGTCTTGTATAAGTTCCTGCCTATGAGCCTGAGCACACACTAAACCAGCATATTTTGTCACTTCAGGCCAGTCTTGAGATGCTACTACCTATAGATTGGTAATGGTAACAGATATATCAGCAACCACAAGCCAAAAGATTCACTGCAATATTATAAAAACTAAGACAAATGGATCAAAATGCATACAGCTGCAATTGAAGGGCTGGAGTCTTCCCCATTTTCAGGGTGGGTAACATCTGCTCCAAATATTATAGTTGGTATGTCACTAACCAATGGTATTCTACAACTTACGGCATCAACCAAAACAGTGTTTCTACCTCCCATCTGCATTAAGTAGATGTTAAATGATCATTAAGTTGTTGGAAGCCTTCCAAAGAGAAACAGTTCTGACAATATCCATTGAGCAAGGATTGACTACATTGGCCAGCAAAACCAAAAATGACAGGATTGTCAAACAATTGACAGAAGTTGAAAACAAACCTTGACATTGATTTTCAAAGACACATTAGCCAGGTACTGCTTAGTGATCTTGAAGACATGCTTCGTCAGACAACATTGAGAAATTAAACCAAGGTCAGTTTCACAAATACGCTTTAGATCACCTGAAAACAAAAAAAGGAAAAGTTATATGAAGTTATAAGCATTTAGAACTTTTAAACTTGGAACAGCACTTATATGTCTGTCAACTGAAACAAAACAGCAATACTTAGTCATGCACTTTTATCACCATTAAGGTGGCTTACCATAGAGAGAACCGTTGTTGTCGGGTAATATTGCTAATAAAAGCTCCAATTCCTTTCCTTTGGTTTTGTTCGATGACACATGGTAAACATGCTTCAAAGCTTTCTCCACATGCTCGGGTTTGGCATTGTAGATGGGGATAACAGGCTCTGGATTAAACTCCTACAACCAAAAATCAATATGAATTTCAAGAAGAAAGCTTGCTCACTCTTCAAAAATAAACAAGAGAATAGAAGGAACAGTACCATGCCAGATACTTGGCACATTTGAGCTAGTTCGGTACAAAAAGAGAGAGCAACAGTGTCTTGTACACTTCGTGAAAAATTTATGCATGCCCACCGGCTCACAGTCATCCCATTTATCATTTTCTGAACCATTCAACAACAAAAGGTGAAATAGTTACATTCACAGTTGCTTGAAAACGGATCATCGTAATATCAATGTTCATCATGAAAACAATACCTTGTTCATCATATTCCATTGACCAACCTGGGGCAAACAATTCTTTTCTTTCCCACTTTCATGATATTTAAGCTGGCAAACATGTACTAGATATCAATGAATAATGGCAAAAGAATTAATAGTATGTTTTATCTTGCATCTATTTTGGTGGAGAAGCACATTACCCATGGAGCTGGAAGAATTCGCGCTTCTACCGACGCTAGCTTCTCACTTATTTTAATCCCGAATTCCTTTGCATAAGGATCTTGATCATAAGCATTGTGCTGAATGGTCTGCATGAAGAAAAACTGAATCGTAAGTTTGATGGTCCAAATTTATATTTTAGCTTCTCGAAGTGTAGAGATATAAGTGTCATTGTTGCATGCATTCTTCCTTATTCAACTTTACTTATTTAGTAGGATTTATTTTTCTACAAGATCTCCCTCACGGGCTTTGCAGTTTGAAACATCATTTGCATCTTCCAATTTCAGCATTGTTTGAATCATATTATAGTCTGCAAGTTTTATACTATTCTGACTTTCAAGGTGTAAGTGACACACAGACAAGGGTTAGAACATAATTTTGCTAAGTACACTTTAGGAAGGAATAATGAAAAGTGAACAACATAAAAATAGTGGTTCTGAAACCAAATATAAACATTGGTGCAGTTATTGTTCTTTTTTTTTTCAAATTACGAGGACAATAATGCATGTTAGTTTATTTGTAGTCATACATTCAGAGTGCTGCAGAGAGAAATTTTAACTGTAAAACTGCTTAGAGCAAATGTTCATCAACTCAAAATCAACAAAATACCCGCAAAATGTCACTTTCACGATCACGAGGTCTTTGACAAGTAACTTTCAGGAGAGCAGTGATTTGCTTCTCATTTAACCTTTTCGTATAGCGTTGTCCCTCGACAATTTTGCAGGCCTGAGGAACCAGAAGTAAGAATGATCAAATAATTACTAGAAAGAAAATAAGCTATGTCAATTACCAGGAATTCCCCTTACCTCCATTGGTAAATAATTTGCTTTCTTTTGATTTCCTACTTGAAGGCAAGGAAGGTGAGTGTATTTAATTGTGAAGCCATACATCTCTTGGAAATATTCAACTACTGACTTCATAGTTGAGTTCTCATCAACAGGAAACCTAAAGAGACACAGCCTTGCCATTAAGATAACTTGTGGAAAATAATTGGAACTTCTTTGAACTTGGTGCACAAAAAGAGATACTGGAAATCCTAAAATATCATAAAATCAGAATCATTACTTACACAAGTTCTCTGGTGGGTTGAGAAGTCAAACCAGAAACTCGGTACTTTCTTCTAACACTCCCTCTGTGAGTTACTTCAACTTTAACTCCTCTAAGAGCTTTCTTAATCTGTTAGACATCTTAAAGTAGCTCTGTAAGTTTTATAGTACTAATGGTACTAATATACTATACAAAAAATCATCTAAGCAAGCTTTGTTCATATAAGTACTTTGATGCGATCTGCGTCAGACAATTGCCTTGACAGGATATCTTTTCCTAATAGCTGGCCAACATATTCCACAACTGGAAGAGGTTCAATGAAAGCAGCAGAAGCCATATCTATGAAATGCAAGAAGAGTACAATCAGAAATTGAAGTTATAAAAACAGTAGTTCCCTCAGCAAATGATATCCATGGTGAGTGACATACCAATATTGAGGGAAAGACCCATCTGAGTAGGCCTTATGCTTTGGTAAAATCCACACCAAGACTCCAAACCTTCCCCAAGCCGTTGGGGTGTTCTAATGTCTGGTGAAAAGAATGATCTCCCAATTGGACAGAACCTACAGAAAAAGAAGATTTTGTGAGAGACAAAACATGAACATAAAAATTCACATTTTCTGTCAGTTCCTTGGCAAAACTACCTCTTAGATGATAGCTCTCTTAATACAATGTCAAGAATTTGGAGTGCCTCTTGTGGAGCATCAGCACGTTTACCAGCCAGAAACTGACCCAAGTGATGCAAATTTGCCCTAGCAACAAACTTGATCACCACTCTATATTCTCTTTCCCTTCTGAAAATGGGGCAAGTGTCAGTTGGTTTGGGAATTGAACTTAATTCAGATGCATACATACGGTAGATACACACAAATGTTTTTGCTTTAAAGCCAAATTAAAGTATGAGATTATTATACATATATATTCAGTATGTTTAAACTGTATATATGCAATAAATCTTACTTGGGGCCATTAACTCCATCCTCATCATCCACAACCTTTATCTTAAACTCTCTCCAGGAAAAGGGAAGTGGCCCTGCTGTGTACAGACTTTTTCTGCCATCATATGCTGGAAGCCTCATCCCAAGGTCAGACTCTTTATACAGCCTCACGAGTTCTGCTATTATGGACCTGTTCACAGCTTTGGAAGAGACTTCAGGGGTGATACTGACCTACAAAACACAGCAAGGGCAACAAACAAAAAGAACAAAACTTCAGACCAAATTTAAGGAGTCATAAATGTTACAACTGGGAAAAGGACAGCAATAACATAACCCCATTCAGATCCTTCTGCAATTGAACAGCACATATAAGAGGGAATAACAGGAAGAGCTTAAATACTTCCAAAAATGGGCAACAGTAGCGTGATAGAGGTCAAGCAAGCAAAAGGAGCTTACATCATACTGGTTTAAGTCCTTGTCTGGTAACTCCGCAAAGAAATGGTTAGCCTTCACAATGCACTTTGTCCCAACTTGGCCAAAGCCAGGCCTAGGAGCAAAGCTCAAAGACTTGCTTGATGTAGGGTATCCCATCTCTATTTCACCACACATGGTGCTTCCATTTTCAACACCACTTGTAACAATAGGTCTCATCAAAACATCCACTTGGTCACATTTTCTGCCACCTCTGCTCCTTCTTCTCCCCTTGTTCCTAGCATGAGGTGAAGTTTGGTTGTGGGGTTCTTGTGGCAGTGGTGGTGGTGGACCTTTGCCATTTTGAACAGCTCTAGGAACCTTCTTAGCTCCATTCATGGGGTTCTGCAAATGGGGCTTGATAACAAGATGTTGTTCTGAGCTCTCCCTCATCTGTCTCACTGGCATGTTCACCTTTTGTGCTGAGTGGTGGCCAATGGATACACAAAAGAAGAAGCACACTTTGTCAAAGATGACCAGTTTTTGACGTTTAGTCTTTGCTTATAACAGCAAAGCAGTGCCAATTGCTTCAGCCAGGAACAAACAAACAAAGATAGAAAATCAATGAGTAGTAATTGCTGTAAAGTAAGAACCCAAAAAGTAAAACTTAATTATTTCGAGTTGTGTTCTCAGTGGACTAATGCATAAAGTAAAATATGGTGATGGTATGCTGTGAAAACTTTAAAGTACATGCATTGTTTAAGGATACAAACATTATTACTATTCCTTTGCAAAACTTAAAAAATCCAACAAGTCACCCTTGTTTCAGCAAGCAAACCCAAAAATGGTGAGCTGGTAGAACCATAGGGCTAAGTATCACAAAAAAAGCAAATTTTGACAACATTTTCTTCTGCCCTTTTGCTTTAAAGGAAATCCCAATGCAATTATGGAGCTCGGTTATAAAGTTTTTTGTCACACTCACGAAATATCACAAACAAACGTAGCAAGAAAAAAAGATTAATCAGTGAGTGTAAGGAAGAGAAAAACTTATTATATAAAAATATGATTAGACATATATATGAAAATCCCAGAAAATGAAAAATACCCAGAAGACAAAACCAACTCCTTAGACCTGTCTCCTCCTACCAAAAACTGAAAACATCACCAAACACAGGCACATACAAAAAAAAAAAAAAAAAAAAAAAAAAAAAAAAAAAAAAAGGCACAAAAAAAAAAAAAAAACACACTTGAACAAATAAACAAACGAAAAAATTGGAATAAAAATATTGACTGTACAGGTTTGAAACAAACCTTTAAGGAGTGCCTTGGAGTAAAGAATAAAACAACCAGAAGAAAACAAAAATCAAGAACAAAACATCCTAAGTGAAGAGAATAAACATTGAAAAGGGCAGAAAAATCACTGTCTAGAAGATTTGCAGACAGAAAAAAAAATTATAAATAAACAATAACAAAAAAAAGTAATGCAAAGGCTATGCTAGATAACAAAATGCTTTCTCCGACAAATGCCTTGAAGCGTAAACAAAGTCAAAACAGAAAATGAAAATCGACTAAACCAAGAGAACATAAAAAGGAGAAGAAAAAAAACACAACTTGAACTCACCCTCTTTCTCTTTGCTAGCAAATAAGGCCGTATGGCAAACTAAACAAGTAGTAGCCACGTGAAAACTAGTGTGGGGGTGTATGGAAAGGTTGAGAATTTAGAAAGACGGAGAAGGGAAAACGGAAGATAAAGGGAGAAGATGATGGTGGTGGTGGTGGTGGTGATGAATCTTATACACGCATGCAAAAGAGCTTTTGGTGTTTTCTTTATCACGTGTAAAAAAAAAGGCTCTGCCTTCCCTTCTTGTATTCCTCTTACTTCTTCTTCTCTCTCCTACATTACACCCCTTGTTGTTGTAGCAGCACAGGCTATGAAGAGAGAGATATTAAAAAATGGTGAAAGTTGAAGAAAGAGAGAGAGAGAGGGTAATAAGTCCAAAAGAGGTACTGAGGATTATAAAAGCAATGATACAAGGAAGAAGAATAATTCGAACTTGCAGTCCTCTCTCTTGCAGGTTTCTGCAATGTTATTATGTATGTATGCTTTGTTTTCTTTTTCATTTCAAAAATAAAAAACCAATCTTTAACTTGTACAAGAAAACAGTTTCCATACCCATGTCAGAAGAGTTTAACAAGTTAATAAATTTAAATATGCAAGTATATTATTAATATTAGAAAAACAATTTGGTGAGTTACGTAATTATGAGAAAGGTTTTTTGTTTGTGTTGGTCTGAGAAATTGGATAGTAAAATCTGTTTCCTCGTCCCAATGCAAATGTCGCAGTAATCTTTACTTTGTTTAAGTGTTCACTGCCCATCATCCACTTACGCTCTGCTTGGGTAAGCCTCGTAACGGTCGATTCAATGGTTTTCGCCATTTGGTGGGGTCCACTTTCCAACTGTTATGTTACTCTCTCTTTTTAACGCCACTTTCTTTAGTTGGAGTTTTGCGCTATGATTCACTGCTTCTCGGTTCACGGCACCGTCCTGTGGGCCAGGGCTTTGCACGGTTGATGCCTTCAAATCATTAGATTCACGACCATACCAAAGGGCTCCGCTTGAACCTCGTTCATGATTCTTCACTTTGTGGGGTGCGGGTGCACTGTGCCTTTGGCTAATGCTAATCATTGGATCATGGGGGTGTGAGTGTGTGAGAGACAAAACCTAAGCTCACTATTGTTTTTGTTTTTAAGGTAGCTGTAATGATTATTATTTTTTACATTTCACTGTACTAGTTAATGATAATTAATTGTAATTTTAAAACATACAAAAGTTAATTTTGATTTAGTAATCGATTAGTATTTATAGTGGTTGTCGAAAAATAGAAATAATTTGCAGGAGGAGTTGTTGTGTTGTGTATGATGATATGATGAGTGGGGACCCAGGAGAAATGAAATCCGACGGTGGGAAATGGAAGTAGGTTTTTGATGAAAGCACACTCAAGTGTAATTTGGAAGGTTGCATGTTGGAAACCTGGTAGTGGATCATTACTTATTGACCCCAACAACAACACATTATACTTTTCAATCTATCTTTTATTTTGTTGCAGACACTACCATCCCATGCTTATTATCATATTCCTATGTTTTTTTTTTTAAATCATAGGAATATGAACATGTAAATGAAACCTGTTTGATATTTAAATGAAGATTATATAAGATTGAAACCCAAAAAAAGTTTATGTATGATCCTACCAAGAACATTTTATTTTGTGTTGTTGTTTGGACCACTTTGACAGGGTTATGATTCACTATTTTCTTCAATTTCTTATTTGTTCTTATGCTTCCCTCACTTTTAACTTTTTCAATATGTGTTTCTCCACTTCCAATGATTTTCCATACTTCAATCTTTACTCTCTAAAATCTAACTATACCCTACAAATGGTGGGTGTATTCAAACTATCTAAAACTATTATATATAAATGTTAGAAATTTATAATAATTAGAGATAAAAAAAAAATCTCATTTTACTAAAAAGGACGTTATTTTGAATTTTATTTTGTTATCTTTGATATTTATCATGTATTAGGTAATGGATTTGTTCACGTCTCCATGCACGTACGTGTTTTTCTTTTTTATGGTATAGACTTGGGTCTTCTCTCTCTTTCTTATTTTTTTTTACTAGTTTTGTAGGGTTTGTTTATCCTTGTTGATTTTATAAGAATGTGAAAATTAAGTTTTGTGGAGTTCCATAAATGCAAACTCTTCCTATAACAAATGATTATCTAAGAAAAATATCAACACAATATTCTTCCTAGATGTAATAGAGGTTACTACTATAGAAGCAATAATCAACATCATATCTATGTTTGTACTTTTTACAACAATCATCAAATTTAGCTCAAATGCTATTTCTCAATTTGCTTTGATTGATTGAGAATTGTTTAAATTTTTTAAAGATAGGAAAAGTGAAAAAAAGATTTAGAGCAGTGGTGTGAGTGAGGAGCATAATTGTCCTATAAGAGATAATGATGGGTTATTGGATGGTTTGGGATGCATGCTCACATGATTCCATAATACATTTATTGCATCAAATCATTACCCTCCACAGACCTCACCAGAGAGAGAGATCAAGACGAATCCTTTGAGGACAAAACTGGGAATTCCCAAACAATGCAACATTCCCAATCCCAATATATTCTACATTTTTCATTCTATTATTAATATTATTATTATTACAATAATAAGATTATGTTTAATTTAATAATACAAATGAAAAATGTTAAGACATATTTGATTGAAGTGTACTATGCTATGTTTGTAGCATGTACACATAGCATGCATGTATGCATGACCCACTCACTCATTCAACCCATTCACCACTTAGGGTTGAAAACAAAACAAGTGATGATGATGATGATCTCATCATCACTATCATGGTGCTTAATTACCTTTTTTGTTTCTTTAGTATGAAAGTTGAGTGAAGGTTAAAAGGTGTATTCAGAACAAGGCTTATAAAGAAACACATTATACTACATTATATATTTTTTTCTCCAAATGGAAATGTTTTGCTACAACTTTATTCAATGATGCCACATTCATATTCATATCACCTATTTTTCAAAACTCTATCATCGTCTCCCGGCTATCATATATTTCACCATTTTTATTTTTCTTATATTTCAACTCTTCTCATATAATGTTGTATGTTTGATTCTCTAAAATATTAGGTGATGTTCCTTTCTCATTATTTAATTGAGTGAACTTCTTCAAATTAGAGTCTCAAAAGTTTTTTTTTTTTTTTAAATCTCTAGTCCCCATAAATTTTTAGTTGTTTCAATATAGATCACGGTTTTTGCAATATTTTCATATAAGGTTCTTATGATCCATGAAAGGATCATCACCTTGCATCTTTCTCATGCTTTGTAAAGAGGGTCATTGGAAGGAGTCTTAATGCACCCGTAAAAAAAAATTCAACTTATTCTTGGACAATTGGGCTCTATTCATGTTCTTATTCTAAGAATTATAATTAGTTTCATTTAAATGTGGTGAGATAAGAATCATAACAAAACTTTTTCCTAGGTACAAATAGTAAGGATCGGTGGGGATGAGAGACTGGTGAAGATTATGTGTTAATTGAATATTCTTGTCTTCATCACAAGAAGTCATCTTGCAAGGTACAAAAAAAGAATTAGAGAAGGCAACGGAAACAAAACATGTTATGAACCTGCTCTAATACCATAAAGAAATTGTTACGTCTCTATCTTCTTCACGATATCCAACCCTAAAATACCTAGGAACAATAAAAAGTTTATCCTGGTTAGGCAATGACCGATCCTAGCCAACTATATTATATAGGCTCTTGGAGGTTATTAGGGATGTTGGAAAACTCTCCTTTATCCTTCTTGAGAGCCTCTTCCAAGCACTCAAGATATTTCTATTTGTGCAAAATTAGGATTGCCATAAAATTCTCATAGAAACATGATTAAATATCCATATTTGTGTGTCATGGTTGACATTCTCGCCTAACGGCTTCATTCTCGCCCAGCGAAGCATAAAAGTTAATGCTCTTTAACTCGTACTCCGCTAGACGAGCATATTTTTGCCTAGTGAATCGAATACTACAGGTTTGGATTATCATTTACGCACAACGAGCAACCAACTCGTCCAACGAGTTAACCTGGTGCCCAACAATGGTTTTTTGGCCGTTCAAGAGGTAGTCCATGAGAATATAATCCTACAAATGAGTTCTTTATATTTACAGTGTTGGGTGCGATTCTCGTGTCCCTCGACGTGATTTCTTTAAAAATCATTTTTTTTCTTGTCTATTAATGTTTCATTGAGTTTTAGCTTGTTTTTCTCTATCAAAATTATTTTCTATTTAATTATTTCACATTAACATTAAAAAAATAAAGATTAAAGATAAACAAACATAAAATAATACAAAATCAAAATATAAACTTGAATTAAATAAAATAAAAGTCGTAAAGAAGTTGATTTTATTCACAAAACTTAATACCAATAAAAGGTAAAAAATAATGTTATAAAAACTTAAAAAATGCACTCCCTAATATTTATTTAATCTGTTTTTATATAATTTAAAAAAATATTTTTCTTTTAATATCTTCAATAATATCACAGTTGCACACTAGTTATAGTAAAACCCTAAAATATTATTGCATTTTATTTACTATCCATCGAGTTTAGAAATCCATCGAGTTTAGAAAGAATAACCCACATATATTTAAATGAAAAATATTATGAATTACAAGGTCATGTAAAAGAATATGCATTAAGATATATGTTGGTGGAATTCTCCCCATTATGAAGCATGCTTGCCATCATAATGATACTCACATTCTGCCTACTAACCACTTATTTTCTTCCATCAATTGAAGATCTTATTCATTATGAAATTATTACTACTACATAATAAAATTCTATAAACTATATAATTACTCTTTTAATGTCTAAGGGTTTGTGTTTTGTTGTGTCTGGAAATTGTGCATGATGGATATTTGATATTTGTTTTACCTCTATGCATAATTTGCCTTAATAATTTAACTAATAAAACAATTTATTGTAAAATTTAATAATCATTCATAAAATTTCAATTAAATTTTATTGTCAAACATAATTTTACAATTTATTTGTTTTGTAATAAATAATTATGATTATCTTCGCAGATTAATTAGCAGATAATCTGGAATTTAAGTTTTGAATTGTACAACTTTATTAAAAATCCAATGGAGAGAAATTTGTATAATAGTTTCATAAAATTCGAGCATGATATGGAAAAAAAGAAAGTCACTGAACCAGAAAACTGAGCATGTGCATTATAACCTTTTTTCTATTATCAACTTTACTCATTAGTAAATGATTTATTATTTATATGGTTATCATCCACTAATCCCATAGCCCAAGCCCCACATTCACCTTTTTTTCTAGAATAAAAAGGACAGAAAGTGGGACAAGTTCAAAGAGAAAAGATATAGATTTTTGTCTTTTACGTGTTTGATTTGGGCCCACAACTGTCCTAAAGTCCATGGGCCAATTTATCTTTTTACATGGCCATACAATCCATGTTCCGTACAGTAATTTGGGCCACCTCAGTACTCCCTAAGACCAAAATGCAGTGTTTATTGTAGTTGGCAAACTCAAACCAAAAAATAAAATAAAAAGAAATTATGAATTTTGCCGATGGTTGAAAAAGTGTGAACTGTGTTAGTAATGTTACTTTAAATTTACTACTTTAGTTCCAAAACAATAATGGAGACGAAGTTGATGATTTATTGAAAAGTAAAAAAAAATAAAAATTGTGACATGATTTTCATTGAAAGTGTCCCAAACTTTTGCAATTGCTTTAGTATCCACTTTATGCCTTTATTGGAGCTGACAAAAGGCTTGAGGTGGTAATGGGCCTATCAGCTGCAAAGCTAAGAGAAAAGAGACATTTTAAATCCAATTTGATTCTTTTTTGCTTTACTGTGCCTGCAACTGTTCATTGCAAATAAAGGCCCAACATTATCATTTCAATAAAATATTTTCTCTATTTTCTTTTATCCTTTTTTTTTTTGTTTTGTTGAAGAATTTTTTATATGCATGGTTCCTATGGTATGATTATGTTAAAAGTGTACCATAGTGACCTCTTAACTTTCCTATCAAGAACCAAAGTGAAAAATAAGTGATTACTTTAGGAAGAAATTTCATGTATTGACAATGATATAAACAATGAGTGTGCCCTATCCCCCAAATCAGCCAACATTTAAGGGCAAAAGTTTTTGTGAAGTAATTTAAAATAGAGGTACACATATCAAATATGAAAGGATATGTTCCTATAAAGTGAAAAATTAGTTTGGGAGTGAAGTCACTAATGGTTAATCATAATAATATGTGTTTGGAATGAATTGTGTCTAGACGTTTCCATTATAGATGTGCCGGTGGAGTTTGATTTATTGGCTGATATGCATTTTTTGTAAGATGTTACTCCCATCAATAGTTTGTAAGGTTTATAGCATCTAAATTCACCTCATAGTGGTTCTGAGATAGTTTGTAATTTCTTAACTAATAAAGAAGTTTATTTTGCGAAAGAATTAAAATTAGTTTTTAAATGAACTAATATAATTGATGAGAAAAAAAATTCTAATACGAAAAATGATGATGACCTAGTTTAAACTATAAGGAGACTTGATAGAGGTCGGTAAAAAAATGTTAATATTAAATCTTCCAAAATAAGAATTTAAAAAATTTTAAAGGTCTTTTTTTTGAAAAATAAGAAAGCAACCCAATGAAAAATCTCTTAGTATGTAAGAAATTTTCATTCATACATTTACTTAGCTTTTTTATATTTTTTTTTTCTTTTCTTCAATAAAATTTTCATGATAATAATACCTAACATGAGTTTTATTTGAAAAAAAAAAATAGTACAACGTAACAAATCATCTATGTGTTAAAATATTAACAGTTATGTTATTTATTGATGATTGGAAGTGTTTATTTTATTGTTAAATATTTTATAAGTTTCAAATCCCAATGAATGAGGTGACCAAAGACCAATAAAATCTTCATCTGACTATGTTTTTCTTCTTGTCTATGCCTATATATGTTGCTTTTTTGTGCTTTTGGCTTTTCCAGTGAATTTTGGAGAGAAGTGCTTCATGAATTTGTTATTCTCATTTCTTTTTAACGTTTATTTTTCAATTAATTAAATTTTAATTATTTTGTGATTAAACTAAATGTCAACTAAACCTATCATACAGAATAACATTTCCAGGTATAATATTTCTTAAATGCTATTTCTGACGATGAAAACTTACACCTTGAAACAAACACTTTTGTTCTTTTAGCAGCTTAAAGAATTACAAAACTAATAGTGATTTCCAAACCCAGCATTTTCTACTCTCTAAATATGACACTGATTTATATAACATCTCCACATACTTGATAGATAAGAAGATAATAAATGTACCTATCATAGTCATTCACTTTATTCTCTTCATTGCAAGGGGATTACCATATTAAGAGCCAAAACCAGAGACTCTGCCAACAGCTTTTTTGGTTGTGGTGACTACAATTCAAAATACATAAAAAAATATTAGTAGGATAATTCACATTTATGCAGCCACTAATGATCCTGTGATATCCATGGACATTATAAGCTGCACGAGGGATTTATCAAAGAGATTTCCATCAGTGAAATTCATTGCCTATGAGCTCTCCATATCTTGTTTCTCTACAAACAATACAACTTGCTTCTGAAAAATAATATACGGATAAGAAAAATCTAAAGAACATGAATGTATTCTTCCACTCTGTTACAAAACCATAATTAGGTACTCTTATTTCTTCCTGAGATCAACTCCAGCCTTCTTTGCAACTGCATCAAGTCCATTCTTCTCTATGGTTTTCAATGCCTTTGTTGATAAACGCAGCTTTACATAGCGCTTCCCCGCTTCCCACCAAATTCTTTTGTACTGAAGGTTCACAAACTGCAGTTTCTTTGTCTTATGGTTTGAAAATGATACTTTGTTGGCCCTGTTTGATTTCTTTCCAGTGAAGGGACAAACTCTCCCTGAAAAGAAAAACAATAAAATCACATCATTAGAAGAATCAATCACCAACCAACTACTTTTTCTTTCTTTCTTTTTCTGAATCAGCAAAATAAAATTTATTCAACCTTGTAGCCAAACGATCACAAAGTGTGACTTGCCCAAAAATGCACTCCACGGACATGTATAAACTGTAAAGTACATGGAAAATAAAAATATACATCCTCCCATTTACACATATCTAACCCCCAAAATAATAAATTTAACATAGTAACATGATTGCAGTCTATGATGCACGCATTAGATGTGGCCAAAAGAAAATTTTATTTTAAAAATAACAAGATATATGTGTAAGATGCACATTTAAAAATTTATAAAATATAATAAATATATGATTGCAGTTGTACATATCCAATTCATAAACAAATTTATTAGACATTACCAAAATAAAATAAAAAATATAAATCATTGTCATAATAACTTACTTTCTATTATTTATATACAGGAATAGCACTGTCAATCTTATACCCTTTTAAAATAATATATAAAGAAAACAATTTCCATTTTGATTTATGAAGAGACAATGTTTCCATGTTTCTGCATTACACATACTTTATGTTTCTTAGTTTTATTAGATATGAATGTTTCCAAAGTGTGGGCACTTCACCAATACGTATCAGCGAAGAATCTAAAAGTATAAGTATAAGTGCTTCATAGATTGCAGTTAAGAAGTATCACACAATAATGACAGTGAGATAGACTCACATCAACAAGTGACGATATTAGAAAATCGTTAGTTATGCATGTTCTCTTGACGTTTGCTTGAAAAATATTTTCTATTTTCAATTTTAAACAAAAAAAAAATGTTTTCATCATTTGTTATATAAAGATTTGAAATCAGAGAACAAAGAAAACAATATGATAGCTTTACTGACGGAAAGAATCAGAGCAATTAACATAGAGCATATTATATTAACACTCTGTATCAGTTCTTCCAAATTCACACAATACCCAAGCCTTTGTTTCCCTACACTAACAATCTCTCAATTTCTAGAAATACACTATACATACTGATACTCTATAATCTCAGAAATACATTGCACCATACACTTCCTTAATTGTTTGAAATATATCACGCTGATACTCAATTACTTAATCTTATAATTTGGGTTTGGATCTAACTTAACTCAATCAGGTTTGTAAAGTGAAGTTTTTACCCTACTTGTATATTCCTTTTTAACCATATCACTGGTTGACGTGGGACTAAAGAAACCATCACTCTTGAAGTTGCAGTTTCGGCAATTCCAAAGAGAGTCACAACTTAGCCGGGCTACTGCTTTTCCAACACTTAAAAAGAATACATTGCACCATATACTCCTCCAGTAAGAATAAAAACAGAAATTGCCATCGGTGAGTGTATAACTACAACACATAACTAGTATTATTAGCATTTAAAGAGTAAATAAGCTCAGAAATGGATACTAAAATTTGGTATTATCTTTATAATCTCTATCTTAAGATAACTACAGTCACATATATTAAAAACAAAATAAATATTTTTTTACTGAAACAATTGAACTAAAATAACCTCCCTCTCGCAAGCAATAATTTCCTTTACAGATTAAAAGTACAATTTTGAATATCTCAAGACTGGAAATGCGGTGATTTTAAGATTTTGCGGGTAGAGGAAGTATATTGGTAGAGATAATTAAAAGAAGAGGAACAAAATTTGGAATTGGCTATACGTTTCCTAATTACTAATGGGAAGCAACATGAATGTTAGGGTTAACGAATTGAGTGAAAGTTAGAGAAATGAAGAAGTAACGGGAATTGCTTACTGGCTACGATGGGGAGAGGTGTGGGGAAGGAGGGAGAAGCGGTGAGGGGCGGTGTGGGGAGTTTGGGGCAGCAGATTCTGATGCCGCTCAACTGCGAGGTCACAAACCCAAGATCCGCTGAAAGTCAAAATCAAAACCATTGATTTCAGAAACACAAACACAGAATCAAAGATGAAGAATGGAAGAAGGAAGAAGGAAGAAAGAGAAGATGAGTGTTACAGGGTTTGTTGAGAGCGAAGCTGTTCCTAAACGACACCGCACAGCTTGCAGAACTTGCCATTGCCATTGCCATTGTCATTGCCTCTGCGTTTGTTATCTCTTCACACTCCCTACTATTTGCTACCCACACACCATGCCCTGCACCCGGATAAGATGTAAAAAATTATAATTAATTTTATCCATATTATTTATATCTATTTTTTTATTTATTTATGATTTTTCAAATTTTCTTTTGAATAGGGTCAGAAACACTTATTTTTATGATAAACTTAAATTACAAGATTTATATCTATTGTTTTGTGATGATTTTTAATTGTCACTATGTTGAGATATTAATGACGCAAATTTCTTGTTAGTGAAAGAATAATTTTCACCCAGTTTAAAAACGTAAACAACTTGTAAGAAAAATTTCAAAGGATTTTAACTGAGTTTAATTTAATTAAAAAACTTTATTTGGTTATCACATAAATCCAATAATAAACCAATAAAAAGAGATTGTATTTAAAATTAAAATACATGTATTAACATACGTATATTCATTTGGATATTTTTAATTCAGTATAACTTAAATTAAATTTAAATTACATGTAATCTTAATTAGATTAAATATGATTTGAGATCATTATAATTGTTTTGATGTGATATCAAACTAATTCACTTAAGGAAAACACAATTAATACTAACTCTTAGTGTTCAAGCACACTTAAGTATGCTCGTCTTCGTCATGGTTTCCTTTTGTATTATAAGTTCGTGTTTCCATGGTTCATTTCATAATATACTAAATAAAAATATACCAACAACCTTGTATTTAGTGTTTGTAAAAGATTAATCAAAGATTACATGTATCGACTAATTACATTATAAAATTGTATATGTCCTAAGTACACTTAATACAAACATAATGTGACTACAAATCCGTCTAGGTTTACATGTCATGTTAATTTTAACAACAGAGACACCATATTATATTAAGTATAATAAGGAAACATACTATGATTAAAAACAAATACACTCATGTTTTAGTCATTTAGAGATTTTTCTATAATTATGTTAAGTACACAAGAAAACAGACCAAGACTAAAAACAAATACACTCATTTTGGAGACATTTAGAGATTTTTCTAGATTATATATCTTCTATTTTTCTCATAATAATTACATCTCTTTAATCACCAATCTCTTCGATGAAGCTTAATATGCAAGACATAAATCTAATACAGAGACTAAAAGTACCAGACAAGATTGACGAAGGTCACATTTAATTATTTAATTGATTGGTTTAGCAGAAAGATACTTGTGAGAAAGTGCTTTTTTGTACTAAAAATAAGATGTTCTTATAAATCATTTAAAAGGCCCATAGAATTTATTAGTCATAAAAAATGATAATACTTTACATGTGACAAAACTTTCTTTCTAGTAGTATACCACAATAATGTTATAGATAATAGACTAAATTTGAGTAATATCAAGAAAAAAAACTTTGTAATTTAATATTGAAAATAATTTATTAAATTTTCTCAAATTGTATTTATCGAATTAAAGTTCAGTTAAATAAGATGACAATGGACACAGGCCATGCCATATAAAAATATCACACCTTTGACAAACGCAATAAACTTTTCTTCATGTTCCTTTCCAAGAGTTAAACAATTGAGGAAGGTGTGTGAGTTGTTAAACTTCTTATCATATAGAAAAGCAACAAGTACAGAGAAATAATGCACACAATGATGAGTCCAATGCCAAAAATTATGGTACTTGTTTCCCAAGCCACCTTGCATACAAAGAATCAACTTTCTGTACCAGAAAAAAAAAATTAAGAAACAACAAACCCAATTACTCAATCCTAATCATCATCATCATCACACAAGTTTCTTCACAAATGGAAAAGTAAACAGAAAATGGCTATGTGACCCTCATTCTTTGCAAATTTCTAATGGACATGTCCCATGATCCTACCTTTATTATTATTCATTGGTTCCTTTGTCCATTCAGACAGTGCAACAAAACCCTTATTAACTCCTTACTTTAGAAAAGCAGAAACACTTGGAAAGTTTTCTAAGACACATGGAAAGCCCTTTGAGGTTGAATATGTATTCCCAAAAGCTCAACAACAAACAGCATAGGAACAATGATGGTATAGGCCAGTGATAGTTTAAGGCTGCTTAATAATCATGGACATACCGAAAGTGAACTTTATTTGGTCACATTATATCTTAGATTATGAAGCAATCATGGTCTAAGTTTGTAATGCCAGATAGATAAAAAAGAGATGAGGTTTTATATGTGATCAATTACTTTAAGGGTGTGATAATTATGCAGACATATATGACCCAGAATGAAGAATATGAAGCAAGCAAGAGCATGTTACTGGCTATAAACACTCTGGCAATGTCACACAAATGAAGCTGTCCTCAAATGTCTAAAGTTAAGAGCATGTGAACATCATCATCAGTATCACTATCATGGTATGGCATAGCCTTGTTGTTCTTGGAGATTTTTAACTTGGAGCCTTTTTAATTGATATATCTTGTTCTATTATAAGCAAATCAATTGTGTGGGGATTATAGCATAATAATCTCTTTACATTGGTTATATTGCAGGATTTGGAAAGCTGAGCATGGGCAACGAAATGGGTAATAACAACACATCTACTATCAAAGGTACATGTTTTTGGATTCCTGAAGAAATTTTGGTTAATTACAGTACAATTTTTCCTATCTTTAACTCTTAATTTCATTTTCCATTTTGCAGAGGAAGATAACATAGGTGAAGCTGAGAAAAAAGGTTTCCAAGGCGATACTAATGAAACATCTATAGCCAAAGATGTTGAGGAAAAAGCTTCAATTGATATAACAAATGAACCAGGGAAAGATACATGGCAGGATGAAGGTCATGGAGAAGATGTAAAAGGGAAAGCTCAAACAATTACAACAGATGAAGACTCTCAAGAGAAAACTATAGGGTTTGCTTCTAACCATGCAACAACAGTGCTTGAAAATGATTCAATGAAAGGAGATACTCGTGCAAGTGATGTAAATATGGAAAATCAAACTCCTCCAACAGCTGAAGCTGAAGTTGTTCAGGAGATAGGTGAAGCAGCACTTGTTTCCGAAGATGCAACAACTGAACTTGGAAAAGTGACAATGCAAGAAGATAATCATGATGATCGTATGAAAGAAAACATGCAAATGATTCCATCAGATGAAGCCAAAGATGTTCAGGAGGGAGAAGCAGAAGCTTTTCAGGATGAAGTCACAGGGCTAAATTCTAACAATACAGAAAGCACGCTTGAAAATGATTTGTTGGAAGAAGATACTTGCAAAAATGACTTGAATATGGAAAATAAAATACATCCAACTGCTGAAGTTGAAGATGTTCAGGAGAAGGCTACAGGAATGACTTCCCACTATTCTATAAGTTCACTTAAAAATGATTTATTGGAAGAAGATGACCCTGAGGATGATGTTAATGTAAATCATCAAAAGCACAAAACAATTGACGACAAATTTGATCAACTACAGATAGAAACAAGGTTCAATTTTGATGATGAAACAAGTGAATTTGATGATAAAACAACTCAGGAAGATAAACAAGATGCTAATGCAGTAAAGCCTACTGTCAATAGCATAGATGTTCAGGAAAAAACTATCATCTCAGCTTCCGATGCTGCATTGAAGTTGACAAATTCTTTTGAAGGTTCAGGTTAGTAATTTCTTTCATAATGATGCTTATAAAATAACTAATACGGATTGTTCAAATCTCACTTAGACTAGATGTGATCTAGTCTTTATAAGCTTTAAACTGATTTTGTGGAATTGAGTTTGGTGAGTCCAAATTTTAAAATGATATTTAAGTCTATCCAAAATCTGTTATTGGGTCTCCTGTGTTTGTCTATACTTTAGATGCCAATTAATAGGCATGAAAGGGTGTTGTTAATGTGTCGACAACATTTGTCCAACTTCAGATGTTCTGTTATTATAAATAAGTTTTGTAAAATTGAGTTAGATTGTAAGTTCAACTTCTAAGAGTGATCTAAAAAAATTACTCATAATTCTGTTTTATAGGAGATGAAATAACTGAAGTCAGACAACCTGAAAAATCTCCAAGCGATGGATCAGTTGAAGCTAAAGTTGGAAAGTCTGAGAACTTGTCAAGTTTGTCTTTGGAAGGCACTGAAGAATATGAGAAACAAGAGACATGCTTCAGAGAACACTGGATAGAAACATGTAATCATCACCTTAATAATGAGCCTTCAATCCAACAAGGTTAGGAGTTAAGGCTATTCTGTTAATATTTTGATAGCTCTTATCCGCATTTTCTTAAACCAAGTTGAGTTAGGCCTTAAGCCCAAAGTCTAAGTAATTTATTAACGATTCTGTTTTGTAGGGGATGAAATAACTGAAGTCAGACAACCTGAAATGTCTCTAATTGATAGATCAGTTGTAACTGAAAGTGGAAACTTGGAGATCTTGTCAAGTTCTTCATTGGAAGACACTCAAGAATTTGTGAAGCAAGAAGAGACACGCGAGAGAGAACACATGTTAGTAACAGACAATCATGACCTCAACAGTGATCCTTCAATCCAACAAGGTTAGGACTTTTTCTAGATATTTTGAGACTCTTGTCTACATTTACTTGATTAATTCCAGTTGAGTCAGGCCTTATTCTAAGAGTAATATATGAAAAAAGTACTTAATAATTTTGTTTTATAGGGGATGAAATATCTGATTTCAGACAACCTGAAAAGTCTCCAAATGATGAAGCAGTTGAAGCAAAAGGTGGAAACTCTGAGAGTTTTTCATCATTTGAAGACACTGAAGAATATGAAAAACAAGAAGAGACCTGCTTGAGGGAACACTTGTTAGTGGCATATAATGAGCCTTCAATCCAACAAGGTTAGAACAATTCTGTTAATATTTTGACAGTCTTAGTTAACTGATTAATACCAGTTTAGTTAGGTACGAAGCCAAATTGTAAGAGTAATTTATAAAAAAGACTTATGATTCTGCTTTTATAGGGGGTGTTGTAATCGAAGTCGGTCAATCTGACACTTCAAACGATGGATCAGTTGAAGCTAAAGCTACAAACTCTGAGATCTTGTCAAGTTCTTCACTAGAAGGCACTGAAGAATACGAGAAGCAAGAAGAGTCATGCTTGAGAGAAGAAATATTGCTAACATATAATCATCAGCTTAATAATGAGCCTCCAATCCAACAAGGTTAGGACAATTCTGTCAATATTTTGATAGCCTTATCCAGATTTACTTGATTATAGTGCCTGATTAGATCCTACTTGTTGAAATGTTTTAGATTTTAATGTTAAATGCTTCCAAATTATCAGAGATTGTAAGCCACAATGAAAATTTTAGATGTATTTGTTGTCTTGTTTTGAATTATAGCAGATGTAGAGGAAACAACGGTTTTAACATTAAGTGCTGTGAACATGTCAAATGATATAGAGATTCAAGAATCAAGTGGACATTCTGACAATGATGAGCCAGACAAATTTCTCTCCGAACAATCATTTGTAGGCACAGACTCACTCCTAGAACATAATTTGTTGGATACTAATTCTCACTCTGAGCAGATTAAGGATGATGACTTAGCAAAAGAAATGAAATCCCATGTAGAATTATGTACTGACATGTTGGATACAACATCTGATTCCCTAAGTATTGACACCACCATAAATGGTAATTCATTGACCAAGTTAAAGTGTACTACTGAGGATTCCCAAACCTCACCTCTTGAATATTCCATTGTGGTTAGTCCAATTGAACTTGACCATGAGGAAAATTGCAAGGTACCACATGGAGAAAGTATATTAAGCAGAAGTGGATCAATGGAGAATTCACAAGATTGCAAACCAGATCAATGCATGAAAGACTCATTGAAGGAATACAATATGGTGTATATATGTGATGTGTCAGTAGAGTCTAATGGGGACTGCAATGGAGAGAGAAATATGTTACTTGATTCTAATGTCTCCAAGCTTGTCACCAATGATCAAGTTGAAGAACCTAAAGTCACTGAGAATGGAGTACCATTCGATGATTTTATTAACAACTCCAACAAGACTTCAGAGGAAACTGGTGCTACTTCAGAAGAAAAACATTATGTGGTTCCTCAAGCCAAAAAGATTTCTCTTATTGAAGGTTTAACTGATGTTGATTGCAGACATGAGGAAGGGAACGAGAACAAAATTGAAGAAACAAATCAAAATCCAGAAATTTCACATGTCTTGGTAAATACTTTTGAGGGGACTGAAATGTCAGAACACTGCAATTGTGATCTGGTAACTATAAATCAGGAAGAATCTTTTCCCTTGAAAAATAATTCCTCTTTGTTGCATTTCTATGATGACCATCAGGACAATGTAAAGCAAGACAAAAGTTTTACTGCTACCAGCATGCCAAACTTAGGTTGCAAGCAAACAAATAAGACCAGAAACTCTGGCCACACCATTGACAACTCTAATTCTTCTGAGTTAACAGTTCCATCTCTGAACTTGGATGATAAAGAAGCATTTGAGAAAGAAGGTAAAGAAGATTCACAACATACAGAAGCAGAACTAACAGCTTCTACAGCTACCATGTCCAGTATTGCACCATATTCAAATAAGTCCATATTTGAAAATGGTGGCTATGAAACAAGGGAAAGCATAACAAGGCTCAGTACTGAATCAAACCCTGACAATCCAAACACCTCTAGTCAGATGCAAAAGTCACCAAGCTTCAATCTCAACCTCAGAAAGGAAGCAAGGCCTGGAGAATCAGATAAGATTCCACTGCTTCATCAGAATAAGTCTGCAAATGAAAGCTTCTCAAAACAGACCAGTTTGAATCTCATCAACTCAATGCCTCATGCTCAATATGAGCAGTGCATGTTACACAGTGAAGAAATGCCAGTGGAAGAGAAAATAGTTACTATGGAAAGAAGTTACTCTAGAAAATCTAAAGCTCCATTCATAGGCCTCTTAAAAGAAGAGGAAGAAGCTCATCTTCTAGGCATGTCACGGATACAAGAAAACCATGCTGGCACAAAGAATACAGTGTCATCTACTTCACCTAAAAAAGATAAGCGAAAGACTAGGTCTTCCTTCTTCAGCAGCTGCATGTGTTGTGCAACTGTACCTTGAGAACTACACTTACAATTCTATTTTACTTTTCTCTTTTGTGTTGTGAGTTTCTTTCTAATTTATCAAGGTTTTAAAAACAGAACACAATTGCAGTGGTGGCTACAACGTTAAGGTTTTGAAGATTTCAAGACCACAATGTGACAGCAAGTGCAACCACATCTGTGGCATTTCTCCACAAGCCTCCCTAATATAAAAGATTGCAAAGAAACTGCAACTGTGACTTCAATTTAAAGCCTTGTAATTTATTTTTTTGAAAGTGAAGTTTTGATCTGGAGAATTCTGATGAGCAATTTGGCATCATGGTGAGTTCAACCAACAGAGGGGGCAGTGCAGCAGCCATGATCATTGTTTTCCGTGGTTATTTTCTGATGCAAGTTCGAGATGAAGTGGTTCCTTGTGAAATTTAACTTTGTTTGAGAGATTTCACAGATGTAGAGACACCAAAACTTTTCTGCTTTTGATTGTATGTTGTAACGTTTTCTTTTTTTCTTCCACAGTGAACTTGGACAATCATACTCATAAAACCTCATTCTTGTGTTTGAATTTTTTATACACAACACAACAGAACGAATATATATATATATATATATATATATATATGTAATCATCAATCTGCATAATTAAAAAACTGTTGACCAAAAGAACATGTATCTGAAAAGAGAACTCAAAAATCAAAGGCAACAAAATGTGACATTATAGTTTGGTAATGAGACATTAGAACACTAGAAAAATATGAGACATAATATTGGCTTAAAGACAGCTAAGTGCAAGCTCTGTATACACATTTTTCTTTTTTAAAGGCACCACCTAGTATGACTTGTAGACATTATCTTTGGAGAAAACATGGTAAACATAAAGTGAGTGTAACAACTAATATGAATGGGTGTTGTTTATTTGTTTTATGTGTATCCCAAGGCTACATCAGAAAGAGATGATGTTGTAAGAAGTGGAGAAAATGACAAATTTCTCCATAAATTTTCTGATGATAAAGCACATGTGTCCAACTCCAAAGCAACCATTGTTTTATAGGTCAAAGTTGAACAGCAAAAGCTGAAAGGGTTCTCATTCAGCAGTCACTGTGTCAACTGTTGTTATATGTCGTACTTTTGTTTCAAGAAAAAGACATGTTTGTAGGGTGGTTGGATCTTAGAGATTAAGTTTGAAACTACGAAAAGTCATTGCCATTTAGAAAGCCCTGGTTGAAGAAGTTCTCAGAAGTTCTCAGAGGGTGTTGTGTTCATGATCATCACTTGAACAGTGTTGAAGAAAGCACAAGCTTTATTAATTTTGTTAGTGTTGTGATTAGAATATAAAGATTTAGAATTTACGAGTAAAATTGTTTTTGTTCCCATATTTACCACTAAAATTTATTTTTAATTTAGGAATCCTAAATTAGAATTACTTGAAGTTTTAGTATCAAATAATTAAGCTTATTTATTAATTCCAAATATTTTCTAACTTAATTAAATGTTTCTATTTTAATTATTATTCAACGTGTGATAATTAAGTCAAACACAACCCGAGTAAATATATCTGACTACGACTGTGTTTAAGCAACAATGTTTTGTCAACAAAATTTATTGCAGAAATTTTGGGACCTTAAAAAAAGACTTAATATAATGTTAAATAATATTTTTATATACTTTTTATAACTTGGTCATATTTTATATTAAGACCATTCTAAATAAAAAAGATACAATAAAGAATATAAATAAATATTATGAATTAAATAATATTAATAATAATGATAAAAGTTGAAAAATTACACTTTGACATTGTTTTACTGTAACAATTTTGTATCATATATTATGAATACTTTTAAGGAACAGAAGAGTAATAATACATCACGACTTAGAAATTTTAAATGTGTAACTTATTTTTCAATCTTCAAACTTGACGTGCTTTTAGCATTATTTTTATATATCAATTCTAAAGTTTTTGAACAAGATACACAATTCCAAGTAAATTAAAGTTATAATTTAATGTTGTCGTTGTAATTAAATATTGTTGTTTTCTTTTTTCTTTTTTTTAAATCGTTCCCTGTGACTTCAACTTAAATAAATCGGTCATAGGAAAATCAAGTCTAAATTTTTAATTTATTATAAAAATATTTTCACTTTTCATTTAACTCGACCCGGATGGCGTCAACCTATACGTTTAAACTTAATTTAATTGCTCGTTAATTGTGGCAATATTTGTATTATTCATGTGTTTTTAATTAAATCGTAAAATCGAAATAAAAATTTTATATTTTAATTCATGCTTAGAATTAAAAGAAGTAATAAAATAAAGTAGTTTATAATAATATGAAATAAAGTAAATTGCAGCATACATTAACATATGAAGAAAGAAAGAAAGAGTCCAATTTAAGCAATTCTTAATTAGATTAATTAATTTTAAAACATAATTAAGGAATGTTAAACTGAAAAAAAAAATTATATGCGCTACATTAGTACAACAAGAAACATTAATAAGAAAAGATATGAAAGTTTCATCCAATGGTCATCATCATCTTCACAAATTCTTCATAGTTAACTTGACCATCACCATCCAAATCTGCTTCTTTAATCATCTGCTCCACCTCTTCATCACTTAATTTCTCACCAAGATTTATCATAACGTGTCTCAACTGCATAACAAACCAACAATTTTAATTTTATTTTTCACATAATATTATTATGCATAGATAAATTAAAAAAATAAAAAGTGACACCGCATGAATATGAATAATTGAAGGGGTTGAAACTTGACGTGGAAATTTTATAAGGAAAAAAAAAGTTGCATATGCATATGCAGCTTCTGCTACGTAGCCATAAAAGTAAACGCACATTTATAGAAAAATATTGAAAAGGGAAGAGATTCATGAGTTGGAATCTAGTTTGCATTTTGCAACATATTGACCCTACTTCCTTTTTGTTCAACTTTGAAGAAAGAAACCCTTAGAATGGTTTTGATTTCACATTGCCGTCAAAGAAAAAATTGGTATATATAATATACCTCACTTGCTGAAATGTAACCGTTTTGATCTTTATCAAACACCTTGAAGGCCTCTTTGAGATCTTCCTCTGCATCGGTTTCCTGAATCAGAAAAAATGAGATGGATATTGTTAATAATTAATCTCTCTGGAAAGAGAAATGAATGTAATATTAAGAGCATAGATAAGAAGATTACTTTCATTTTCTTGGCCATTAAGTTGAGAAACTCAACAAATTCTATGGTTCCGTTGCCATCTGCATCAACCTCGTTTATCATATCTTGGAGTTCTTCTTCTGTTGGGTTCTGATCCAGTGATCGGATAACAGTGGCCAATTCTTCCACAGTGATGCACCCTGTGAATTGTTATATTTGTGAAATGAACAAACACTGAAAAAGAGAAAAAGTGAAATGCATAAAAAGCATTGGTTCATTCCGAGGAAACTCACCATCTCCATCTTTGTCAAACAAGCCAAAGGCTTCTTTGATCTCACCAATCTGTTCTTCACTCAGAACTTCTGCCATGCTGTTTCTGTTTGAGCTTCAAAACAGACTCAGAAAAAAGAGAGAGAGAGAGAGAGAGAGAGAGAGAGAGAGAGAGAGAGAGAAATTTGATTGATGTTTGGTGTATTATACAAAATTTGAACCTGAATTGGGGTATTTGTAGATGGTAGCTTCAGTGTGGAAACGCTAATTAATCACATATTATTATTATTATTATTATTATTATTTCTTTTTCAATTAAAACTTTTAAAAAAAGTATGCTATAGTCAAACCACGTTGATGACTGTGGTGTCTATCTGTGATTTTGTTACGGAGAAAAGAATCATATTCTAATCTTTCTTCTTTTATCTTTATCCATGTCTTAATATCATACCTTATTCTATATATTATAATAATATTCTTAATATAATTTCACAATAAATTATGTTTTAAGTCTTGTATGATAAGAGATGAAATTAATTCATAACATATAAAAAACGTAATTTTTATTTTACAGGTTAATTTTATGAGTTAAATTATGTTTAAAATTTATTTTTTAAGATAATATTAAAATTATGAATTAAAATTTATAGTATCACTCGAAATTTTATCCTAGATTACTGATTAAATCTACTTCTAAACAATTTATATGTAAAAGAATAAATAATTAAAGAAATTTATATATAGATGGGTGAGAATGTAGATATAATGGCTTTCATATTTGTTTAATGAATTGCAGAACTATTATATTGGGGATGAAATTTGGACAGCTGGAGGGTTTGATGTTTAGGGGACACTATGTTTTCAAATCCATTGAGAGGGCAATTAACAAAGAAAATAAAGAAAAACTCATTTAATAAATATATAAATGGTAATTAAAATGGTTAAATATGTTTTTGTTCCTCAAGTTTTCAGTAAAATTTAAAATTAGTATATTTTCAAAATTTTTGATCAATTTAGTACTTCATCTTTTCAAAAATGTGTGAATTAAGTTTTTTTAATCAAATTTTATTAAATTTATCTGACATTTCAAGTGCATTTCATGATAATATTTAAATTGTTTATACTGTTTGACATACTTTTACTTTAATGTTAACTCAAATATTATCATAAAATGCGTTTAAAATGTTAAATAAACTTAACAAAATTTGATAAGAAGACTAAATTCACGCATTTCTAAAAATAAATGACTAAATTGATATAAAGTTTCGAAAGTGACTAATTCCAAAATTTACTTAAACTTAAGGATAAAAACATGTTTAATCCTAATTAAAATTGATATGAAGTGATAATTGTGTTTATGAAATAATAGAAAATGGTTTTACTTAGAAAAGAAAACTAAATATTTTTCTAAAGATTGAATGTTATAGTTATGAAATTTACGTGAGAAGGAGGTTTCATAAATTCTACGTGTGGCGTTGAATGAATTGATCGCTTTCAACGCGGTTTAAGAATTAGAAAAACACGCGTAGTGTTGTTGTTCTAATTAATTTCCATTGGGAAAAACAATATCGCACGTAATGTTCTTTCATTGGAAGGGGTCAAAACTTCTGTTTCGGTTATCAAAATTTACAATAATAGTAATAATTAACAAACTTAATTAAATGTAATTATAGTTACTATAATTTTTTTTTTAAGTCCATGTTTTATTTGTGTGAATATGTAACTCTGTTACTTGTTTTTTTTTTTTATTTTTTATAACTCACCAACTTTGGTTTATTGTTACTACTTTGGAAAATATTAACGGTAGGTAAGAGATAATATGCAGAATATTGATAATTTTTTTTTTTAATAGTAAGAATTGAAAACATGTTAAAAGTGTAGGAAGTGATAATTGTTTCATAATCTCAAGAAATAGAAAACGAAATTAACTAATTATTGTGGAATTGTTGTACTTTCAAATTCAAACTAGGCTAACATTTTTTTGAAATCTAGAAGACTTCTTTTTTTAATAATTTGTATGTAAATATGTACATCATTGAGTTCCAAAAGTGTGGATTACCATATGCATATTCAATCATTTTTCTACATCATCTAACAAATATCCAAGTATATATCACATAGACAAAAATATTTTATGCTAAAATACTAAGTGACAAAATTGTATAATTGTGTGAAGGATCGTATTAGATAATTGTTATGAGATTACCATTACACAATTGTTAAGAAATACATAATATTATATAACTGTTATGACATACCTTAAAACCACATATCATTATTAAGTATTAAACGCACATCGACATTAAAAAGTCTAATTGAAGTACTCTAACAAAGTACTTAGTTAAATACGTCAATAAAGAATATAGTAAGATTATGTGTCATTCTTTCTAACGACACTGATGTTTCAATTTTAGTAATAAATGAATAACATCAATTTTAATAAAACTTTAATGCCCTTACATGTATAATACTATTCAAATTTCTTGTTATGAATAATTAATATCAATTAATATCACCTAATTTATAATATTTATTGATGAAAAACGAAATTTAAAAAAAAAAATCTAGATGGTATATTATTTTTATAAAATTGCAGGGTAGAGACAAAGCTTGATGTAAAAAGACACTAGCATCAACTTAAATACTTTAGTGTCAAATTATGGTTATTGTTGCATTAAGTGAAGTTTCCAATATTTTTCTTTAATATTTTTAGTGTCAAATTAAGAACCCAGTCGTGTACATTTGGTACAAAAAAACAAAGCAAAAGAGAAGCACAACATTTTACTGATCGAACAAGAGGCTACCACATCACACATTCTATATCTCTTTGCCAAATGACAGATACAAATTAAACTCAGTAAAATCCTCTCCAACAAAAACAGACAAAGCTAGCAATGGCACAGAACTAAGTTTCCTCCTACGTTTTTCCAATCTTAAATGGGGATGCCCTTTGGAACAATTTTGTCTTTGATCCACATGTAGATTGGTACTAGTACGAAGTAAGTGGATGCAATTACACCAAGGATGAACCGGTAAAGAAACACCAGTGGATTTACAGGCTTCTTCACATCCTCTACCTTGGGACCAAGCTGCATAAAGCCAAATGAAAACATACTTCAGAACATGTACTAGGTAGAATTACAACAACAGAACATAGAAGAAAGAAAAAGCAATATTGTACGTACCTTGAGGGGAGAGTCTCCAGACAAAGGCTTCACTCCTGTGACTGAGCAACCCATGATGAGACCGTGCCTGCGCACCCCACGATACCATTTTGGACCGATCCTTTTCAGCTCAACGTCTTTGAAACCAGCCTTTTTAAACCATTCAATGTACTCTTCCTCTTTCGGGAACAGCATCCACACATCTGCAAAGAACCGAGACAGCCAAAATGTTGGGTGGACCGGACCAATAACACAGGCTTTTCCCCCTATCCTTAGCACTCTGTAGGCTTCCTTAATGCCACGCTGCGGGTCTGGCCAGTATTCAATACTGAACAACGATCATCGTTATTAGACTATATGATTGGTTAGATTGTTATCAAGGTAAATACTGTTGTTACGTACCTTCCAGCAGAAACATATCTATCAGCATAATCGGTTGGAAATGGAAGATCTTCTGCATCACCCTCAATTATCTTGCATTCTTTCAGGGGCTCCTTCTTCTTAGCCTTGGCAAGCTGGTGGGGTGACTGGTCAAGAATTGTGACGTTTTTGGCATCCACATGTTTCACTATTCCAAGAGTTGTGAAGCCAGTTCCACCTCCGACATCCACCACCCTCAGCTTACGGCTGAAGAGTTGGGCAGGCTCCAGCGCCTCATCCCTCATGTCTTCGGTCCAGTGCCCAGGATTTATTATATGATCATACACAATAGACAGAAACCTGTAGAACCAAAATGCCTCCTTCTTGTGCTGGATGAACCTGGGCTGAGAAGCAGGCCTTGAGGCTGAGAGGCTGCATCTCAGGCTCATGTTTTTTCTGACCCTCAACTTGTTACGAGACAGCACACCCTTGTTGAACAAGCACTTGTCGTTCAAGTTAACAGCAGTTGAGGCTAAGCCAGTGATGAGCTTTGGATTCTGGGCTCCACTCAGCATTAAGGAGGCCATAACTGATATATATGAAGAAAGGGTAATAATACTACAGTTGCAATGAATGGCACATTGCGTGTGGAAAATGGAAAGCAACTGTTGATTGTTTATGTCATGAAAACAGGAGAGGGAGAGAAAATTGTTGGTAGAGTTGTGTAAGTAAGGATTATGCGGTAAGAGAGAAAGACATATTGGTGGATGTGCACCACATATCCATTCTGACGCTAGCTTATAATCGCCACTTGTGGCACACAATCACTTCAATTGCAGCCCCTTTGGATTTTCTCTATTTACTAGTTTAGTACCATACATTACCCTCCATAATTTTTAAAATATTTTGCTTTTAATCAATCTTAGTTAAATTTCCTTTTTGGATTTTGCATTATTATCCATAAACACTATTTTAATCATTTTTATCCATAAATTTCTCTTCAATTTTAAAAGATGTATCTTTTCAGTGTATTCATAACTTCCCTGCATTCTATTACAAATGATTTTTTTTATAATTTAATTAACAAGGAAAGCCTCTTGGATGACTTTTTTTAAAGTAGAAGTGCCATATAACATAGATTTAAGCGAATAATATATTTTAAAAATCATATTTATTTAATATTAATAAACGAATATTCTGGGGTGTTTTGCACTTCTTTTTGAAACCGGTAATGAACGAATTTATGTAATGCTTTACCTAGCACGTGATTATGTACGAGTGAAACAAATTGTACGAGTGAAATAGAGTATGTATATATCATTGTCTGTTGTATCGGAAACAAGAACACAGTATTTATTCTACAAGATGATTTTTGGGTAATCAAGGCTCCTGAACTTGCTGTATCTCTGATTTGGGAACTTCCATTTCAGAAGGTTTGGGAACTTGCTGAATTTCAGAAGGTTTGGGAACTTGCTGAATTTCAGAAGGTTTGGGAACTTGCCTGAGCTGGACGGAGTTTTCGTAGCAGTGAAAGAAGCCATAATGAGGGAATCTCTCGTACCAGGTTTCTTCATTGACGTGTGTGTCCCAGTGTTCCCCAGAACTGCTCTTGCCGTACTTGTGAATCCAACCAGTGCCATTGTGATGCTCACCCCAGGTTCGGTTCCAGCGTTCTCCATGCTTACCTTCCCACCAGCTCTCTCCCTGCTTCACGCCGTTAGCATTTGGATCAAAGTTTTCATCCCATTTGTCACCCCATTTCTCCCATCCACCGTCCACTGATCGTTCCGCCCATTTGTCAGTGTATTTTATGCTCCCACCATACCCGTCATATTTCCCGCCCCACCTGCCAAAACCATTTCTCTTCATCAAATTCTCAACATCAAATTCTCAAACCACACACACCAGATCCCTCGCAATGCAAGCAAATAATATATTCTTTCAACTTTTAATCATGTCAAAAAATCAAGCTTCACGGAAAAAACAAATTGCATAAAGCTTGAACATCTATCTTGTTTGAAAAATAAATCTAAAATACTCTCATCAATTCATAAAGCTTAGACAGAGTTGACATGAAACGCATAAACTGTGCAAAGTATCATTTGCAGTCCAAGAGTCTTGAACAAAGATATACACTTCAATAGATTATTAAACATTCTAAACAGTGAGGTCTGAATTCTTTAAAAAGAGCATTAAAATTCCAATATAATTTTATTGACAATTACCTTTCATGCCAAACATGGGCGTGCCCTGGAGCAAGTGGTGTGTTTGGGTCAATACTGCACCACTTGTCTGCCCATTTTTCTGATTGACCAGCGGCATTGTAGCGTTCCCCCCATTTTTCCTGCCACTCATTACCTTTACCATTACTTCCCCACTTGTCTGCAGTTTTCTCAAAATTCATAAGCCCATCTTCCTGCATGCCAAAACCATACATCGTATGATTATACTGAAATGAAAGAACGAATCTGTTGTCCAAGACCTATTTACTGATGTGGCTACAACTAAAGCTAACGCATCAATAATTGGCAAGGTACGGTAGAGACCAATCACAGAGAGTTTGAATGGAGGCAGTAATGATGAGTTCTAGAAATACACTAATCATATTTCAGAAAAATTAAATGTGTCAAATTAAATAAGAAAGCTATTTAGACGCAAATTAAATGTGTCAAATTTTGCTAACCTGACTCATGGATTCTCTCCAAAATTCACGCCAAACATTTCCATATGCGTCACGGCCAGATTTCTCAGAACCAAGTTCCTTATAGCCAAAATCATCAGAAGCCTCCCAGTACTTCTCTTGCCACTCAATCTCTGTGTCTGCACTAACACCTCTGGTCATTGTCCATCTGCAGATCACGCCATCTGGTCTTCGCTCAATTCCGGTGTCTTTCCACCATCTTGATCCATCCGGATTCACTCCAATGGGTGACCATTTATTGGCCTCACTAAGGGCATGTGCTGCTTCTTCGGCATAGCCAGAAGAAGATTCACCAAGTAACTGTTCCTCTTCCAGGGTAAGTGACGAGGAACTTAACTGTTGTTCAGATGCAGATTCCGCTTTCTCAACCTCTAAAAGTGACTGAAATGGTGGAAGAGTGTCACTCTGTTCGCTCCGAGAAAGTAAACTCTCAAATGGAATAGAGAGAAATTGCGGTGTCCGCTCCTTCTCCACAACTGCACTGGGCAAAGTTGGACGAACGGAAGCCTTAGTATTTAACTGCAACCCACTGTCTTCACCTGAGGGAAGGTCGCTCTCCACGGGAGGAGTCCAGGACCAAAAATCAGGGCCAGGCACACCATTTCCCTGAGCTGCTGACTCTTGCACAGGAATAACTCCACTCCGCACTCCGATTCCCGAATCCAATTCTATCACATAATTAACAAACAAACGAAAAAAAAAAACAATAAATTAGAAATCAACACTTCCAATAACATCTCTCAAGTATACTATCAATTTCTTAGGGAATAAAATAAACACAATAGCATATTCACAGAATATTAGATTAATATAGCATGTAACCTCAATCTCAGTGCTAACTTCAAATTTTGATAACTAGAATACAAGAAATCAATAGTAACACTTCCGTTAGAAATAAAACTAAATTAAACCACTCCATTTCTTAATTAAGAAAATCCAACGAAAGAATCTTCACAGCACGTTATATTGCAATCTTCAAAATTCAGGCAATTCACAAACCATGCAACCTCAATGCTACAGAAGCATTGATTTCCTTATTACTGTGTTTGCCGTTCTTTATTAAAATAAAAGAACGCGGCCGCATTCCAAGATTATCAACGCAGATAAAAGAAAAAAGGCAACCAAAATTTAATTGCAGTATGTAAAATATTAGAAACCTTAATTTTCTTGATTTTTAATTATATTTCTTGATTTTCTTGATTTTTAATTATCTTTCTTGATTATTGAGTGATAATGTAAAAGACTGAAAGAAAGAAGCAAAAGAGATCGAAAACAGGTAATTCGGTTATACCGCGCTGTCGTTCGCGGTCGCCGTTGTCGCCGTCGCCGCCGTCGCTGTCGCCAGAACCGGCAGTACCGCGATCTTGAATGAGTGCCTTGGCGGCTGCGATGGCAGCGGCAGCGCGGTCGATGACCTGCATCCGCTGAACGCGGTCGCGCTCTTCGGAAGGGATTTGGAGAAGCTTGTTGAACTCGCTGGTCTTCTTCTCCAAATCGTCATGCGCAGTGCCTTCCTCACGTGTCGAGGCCACGCGCTCGGCGATTGTCTTGAAGTTCGCGCTCTTCCGCTCTCTCTCCACCGCCTTCTTCCACATCTCCAAGTAGGAGGTGTCTCCGTCTTCTTTTCCTCCACGCGCCGTCGCTCTCACTCGCATCCATTCTCTGTTTCCGTGTTGCTGGTGAAGGTGCACCCAACGGTGTGGTGCACCAGCGGCACAGGTTCCGAAGTGCATTGAGAGCGAAGCGTGAGAGTGTGTGAAGAAAATCGTTGATCGGAAAGCAGAGTGAAGTGAGTGAAACTGTGAAAGTGAAATGTGGCCTTGAGAGTATTTATACCGTTTCCAATGAGAGGGAAGGGTAAAATGGTGAATGTCAATTTTGTTAATGATGGCGAATTTAAGGGTTTTTTTTAATTTTACTTTTTAAAAAGATGAGGGACATTTTCTTTGTCTTCAAGGGAGGAACCCAACCGTATTATTAGGGTACTAACTTTTTCCAAAGCTTCTATTTAGTTTCTTTTTCATTTTAATTTATTTTTAGTTTCACATTTAACTCATTAAAATGATTTTTATTACAATATATTACTTTTTGTGACTCTGGATCTCCGTGCATGGTACGCTGCATACGTTGAAGCAAATAAAAGCAAACAGAAGAAATCACGTGAAAGCCGTTAAAGAATAATAATAATAATTATTATTATTATTATTATGTGTTTGGAGATGATTCTATGAATTTACTTTCATTCATCCAACAAGAAAATTACATTTTTAAAATATATTTCTTTTTATGCTCAATTTTTTTTAAAGAAAGACTTTAAGAACTTGTTTGAATCTATTTTAAAGCAATTTAAAAATGTTCTTTTCAACAATAATTTGATATTTTTATTTCTTTTGATAGTTTTGTTTTCGGTCTGCAAGAAATTTTCTTTTCTTTTTTATTTCTAAAGGATGTAATCTTGATGAATGGAAACAGTTGCATCTTACATGTTTTATTCATCGTATAAATTTTTTATTTGCATAATTTAAAATTTAATTAGTTATTAAAAGAATATTATATCTTTGATGAAGTGAGAATAGAGAAAAATAATTTAATATATCTGTGATCTAATAATTATACATAAGGTAACTTTATATTGAACCCGTTGTATAAATTACATTAATCATCATGAAATTGAAAAATAGTTTAACATTTGTTCTATTTGACTCGTCATTGTATGAAGATTCAATATTAAATTTTAAATGTGTAGCATGCCTTCACATTATTAAGTTATTATCCTTTATTAAATAAAATTTATATAAGTAAATTAGAGTGAGTAGTTGCATGTTATATAACAACATCATTCCTTAAATAAAAAATATTATTAAGAAAGATTTATTTATATTACTCATCCCCTCAACATTACCATAAATATTTTGGACATAAAACCTTTAATTACATTATTTATTATCATTGTCTACTCATTATACACATTTTCTGTTTTTTATTCTCTTTTTAAGTGATAAATATTTAAAATCAATGTATTTTGTTTCTTTCAAGTATTTATCACTCTTAAAGAGAAACTACTATTAACAATAACAAATATTAAATTAAAATTTGACAGTTGCTTGAATTGTAATATCAAAGCATGCAACAAACTCAATCTTCATGGAAAAAGTGATGATCATAATTATTTTTTTCACGTTTTCATAATACCGCTCCTTTAGCAAATAAATGTATACAAATGTAGATTTCTTAGTTCACAAATCCAGCATAATTTTAATCCAAATAGCTAATCATTTCAAGGTGAATTAATCTTTTGTACGTGAACATGTAATATTTTGTTTCTCGTAAAGGGGTAAAGAGTGACAAACAAAATTACAAATCAAAATCACCATTACGTTACACCTATGGATTCCATTTGCCACGTGGTGAGTGAAAAACATGCAAAGAACATCCTACGGTGTGCGTTGGAGTGTTTTAACACTCACATCTGTTTCTCCATGCATGTAAAGTTAAGAACCATTTCCCACTATTTCATGCAAACAACAACACAGGACATTCAAGAACAACCAAAACCAAAAACACAAAAGACACAGAGAATGTCTTCGTCAATGTCCACATTAATCTCATCCTCTCTCTCACAAACCCTCAAGATAAGAACCCTAATTATTCCTCTCTCTCCCCACACCCTTTTCACTTCCAAAACTCCACCATCCTCAATTTCCCTCACAAACACCAACAAAATCACCATGTTCACCCCTCAACCCAATCAAATATCCGAACACTCGCAACGGGTCCCACCCGAGATCCCTTCCCTGCCAAAAGTTCATCCTTCTCCCGTTCCCAGTGAGAAACCCGTGATTCCTACCCCTGACCCGGAAACCGACCCCAATGTACCACCCGAAATAGTCACCACACCCGAAATATTCACGGATCCGGCTCCTGGCCCGTACCCGAATCCGAAACCGGATGCCCCAAAACCCCCGCTGACCCCACCCGGGATTGAAACGCCGCTGCCGAAGCCGCCGGAGAAGGTGCCACAGCAACCACCGGAAGTGGATCCACCGCGGCCCCCGGAGATTTTGCCGCCGCCAAGTGCTCCGCCGCCGGGTATAACGCCACCCACTGGACCAAGTATCATTGGGTAGAACAAAAGCATGAATAGTATATTTTAAGTGTTTATTTAAGGTTATTCTATGAAGAAGAAATAGTTATTAATTTTTTCTTTATTTTATTATTTATATCCCACCAATATACTGCATGGTAGTGTTTTTCATTTTTACTTGTGTAGCAAATGTTTAGGTAGCAAGTAAGACCATAATTCCAATAAAAAATTAAGAGGAAATTACATGAATAGTAGTGAAAAAAATATTAAGTAAGATAATAACAAATGAATAGTTGTGGCGAGTGGCGACATTATCTGAAACTGCAATTGATGGAAATGATTGACTAGGTGTAATCATCTCTATCCTTCTATTTCTGTACTTGTTTTGTTAACATCTTTAATTTATTAACTATTTTACTTTCTATTCTATTTTATTTCAAATTATTTTATTCTATTTTAAATTATTGAAACATTTTTATAAGGTAATCAACTTCATTTTATTTTGTCTTCCCATCTTAAATTAGTGAAACATTCTTATCAAGTAATTACCTATTCTAATTTGTATTCTATACACTTTTAATAAATTATTAAGAATATAAAAAAATATATAATTTATATTCGTTTAAAAAAATTAATATTATAAAGTTCTCTTAAAATTTGCTTTCAAGGCATATTTGATAAGTTTACCTTTTTCTATACTTGGTTTTTACTAGGTAATCCAAAAAATATATACATTTGGTCATCAGTGCTTTAATTTATTTATAAAGACACATTTGATGTTTTTACTGGAAAAGTAAACTTATATAAAGTGAATTTTGTCAGGTAAAACAAAATATAAATTTATATTTTTCTATGAACTTTTAAAGCTAAATTATATATTTGAAATTTAATAAAAAAACAAGATGTATATTTCTATATTTAATACTTAACAATATATAATATTTTTTACTTTAATTTTTTTAATATTTAATAATATTTAAATCAGTAAGAAGATGCGTAGATGATGAGGATGGGTGATGGTAATAGTTGGATGTTATCTGTTGTGTTTAAAAAATTTTGTTGATTATTTGTCTGGTATCTCTGAATGGTATTCTCTGTGGATATATATATATAAATTTGACAAAATAGTAATGTAAATTAATTTAACCTTTTACAAAAACAAATTAAATAAAATTTTGTTCAAATAAAAATTTCAAAAAATTAACATTTTATAAAATATTTTTTTATAGTCTAGATAAACAAGAAATATAAAATTTATTTTTAAATAGTATTTCTAATTTATACTTCTTCTACCAATAAATTTATTTTAGTCACTTAAATCTAAAACAAAAATACTTAAATAAGATTTAGTAGTATTTATTAGTAATTATTATATGTCAATTTGTTGACACTTATTTAATATTCTTCACAAATTTTATTTAGTATTTATGACAAATTTTATCTATAGATATTCACATGTCCACATGAGGATGGATAATTAAACTTACTTCTGATTTATTATTTAAGTTTGTGTATTATTTAAGGGTTTACATCTATTTAGTATCATCACAATATACACATTTATAGATTTTTTTTTTTACCTTATGTAAGGAAAGGATAGTTAAACTTATTGATTTGTTTTATTTAAGTTTAAGTTTGTGTATTATTTTCATATTTAATACTTTGTGTATTATTTTCATATTTAATTCTTCGTAATGTGGTTTTTTTTACCATTATCTTTATTTTTTTTGTAAAACAAATATTCAATTAATATTTAAAATATTAAAGAAATAAAAATGGGCATACTTTTTTTTTCATGTAAGAATTTGGAGACAAGAATAGATAAAAAATGAGTTAAACATATTTTAGTATCCAAAATATGGACGTTGAAATTAAAATTTGTATTTATTTCAAGCTTAAATATATTTTAGTTTTTAAACTTTAGAAATTAATAATTATAGTTTTCCTCTTTCTTAACTTAATTATAATAATGTTTCTTGACATGTTAAATATCTTAAATATATTTTAAGATGATGTTTGAATTATTTATACTATTGACATATTTAAACTCAAATATTATAACATATTTAAATTCAAATATTAGTATTGACATATTTAAACTCAAATATTAATATGAAAGACCATTTGCCAAATTTAAAAATATGAATGTTATTAGGTTAAAAAGATTATGTTGGTTTGAGTTTGGTTATTCTCTACCTTAAGTCTTATACCGTGACTAGCAACCAACTATTGTCCTTATAAAATTTCTTCCATATGTATGTGAGATAACACTCAAATGTAATTCTACGGGTCCAACATTGTGATTTTTCATTTGTCACCAGATACTTCTTTCGGCCCTTCACCAAGTATTATTTAACAAACTTAGCATCCAAATCTTATGTTAAAGAACAAAGTATAAATATATAACTATAAACAAAACACGTATCAATGAAGACGCTTCAACATAATAACTACTTAATTTTTAGACATATTTAGCAAAAGCAACTTCAAGTTGGGTGTTGGTAGCAGCGACAAAATAATTGTGTTAGAGAACACGTAAACGAAAAGTATAAATATATAACTATAAAATACCACTGAAGACGCTTCAACATAATAACTACTTAATTTTAATTTTCAAACGTACTTAGTAAAAGCAACTTGAAGTTGGGTGTTTCCTACATAATTTAAATGTAGGAAACAAGTATAACTAACCCATAGTATAAAATATACTGGGACAAACCAAAGAGTACCATCATTCTAGTCTCGTTTGTGTCTATATATATTTCAAACTTTTTAAACAGAGAATCATACAATTTTACTAGATTGTGAAACGAAACTTCATGCTCACAAAATATTTAAAAGTGATCGGGCAAAATTATCAATGGTTATCGGAAGCATCAACAAGAAACCAATATTAACAACTATATGTATGCATGTACATTACCAGTAATAATAGAAATAGACTAAACTTACAATCATGTTTGGATGAACTGCGCTCTGAAGGCTTAAAAAGACCTTGTGAGAACAAAAGGCTTAAAAATAAATGAATATAATTTTTTTTAATCTGGTAACAAATATCTAAACCTCTTTCAAAATATCATTGTGTAGACGTATTAAAAAGACATATATTAACTATTCCTTTGCCGCCAGCTCTTCGTATTTTGCTAAAAAATAATTATTTACAATTTAATTATATTTATTCTATTCAATAAATATTGTGTATCATAATATTTAAACTCTATAATTTTATGTTTAATCCAGAGTTAAAAAGCTTAATGACAAAAGAATGATTTCAACCTAATTACATCAATTTAAATTTATTGTTAATTAACCAACTTAAATAACAATAATAATACAAATTATTCCGTAATTCAAACAAATCATAATATATAAGGATAAATAATATTGTTTAATTGAATAAGTAATATATTTAAATAATCAAACTAATCATTATATATAATTAAATCAACAATAATAATTCATAAAATCATTGATTTATATATAATAATATTAAAATATATTATTAAAATAACAAAATGTAAAAACCAAAAAATACACACAATTTTTCTTTTTACCAAATTAAAAAAATTATATTCATTCATTTTTTTTAATTTAAAACTAATATATATATATATATATATATCATTTTAAAAATGATTTTGGAGGTAATGATGGAAGTCAGATTTGTGATTATAAGTTGTTCTATAAACTTTAAACTCAAAAAACCCTCAAACATAAAAAAAAAGTCTGAAGTCCAATTGAACATTAATAACACATACTCCTATGCTCACTGAGGCCCATCAAAGCAGTATGCCATTCTCGGGCCCATTATATTAGTGCGGCGTTCATGGCCCATTTTTTGGACCGTGTTACCTATATCTTCTAACTTCTAAACTATTTTGAACAAAACATTGCATTACATTTAGCTCTACAATTGTTATGTTTTTCAAACTAATAAAGAAACACGTTTCAAATAAAAATGAATTCAGAATAACAAATTTTGAATTCTGTAAAATTTAAAGAAACGACTAAAAGTAGAACGAAATAAGGGGTCTTTTACAATGCCTCAAATTTGATTTCCCTCAAACTGAGATGAAGCCTTCAAAAGTACGAGGATTTTTAAACACTTTTTCTCACTGAAACGATAACCATCATATTTTGAATTATTTTTTTAAGAATATTTCTCTTATTGGAATTTATTTTAGAACGAGAGCCATAAAAGAATATCCAAACCACACATTTATTATGAAATTCACCGAATATGCCCAAGAGAAAGAAAGAAAAAAGGACATGTTACAAAAACAATTCAGGAAATCGAACGGTAATGGATAAGGTTTGATCAGCTTGATTGTACCCACTTTGATTCCGGCGTATCAGCTTGATATTCGTTGTTAAAAGGGTGTCAATTGAGTCTCAATTTTTGAAAACATACATCAATTAAGTCTCTTATATAAAAAAAAAAAATTATGAACACCGTTAACGATATTAATATTTAAAATGACTTACAAAATTAAGTATTAATATCTATATTAAAGTAAAGTTATGAATAATGTTAACAGCATTAATAATTTTTCTTCTGAAATGAACCTAATTAAAATACTTATTAAAAAATTGAAATTCAATTGACACCTTTCTAAAAATAAGTATCAAACTGACATATATGAACAAAAATATGTATTATTCGACTAATTAAACCTGGATAATGATAGAAGAAAAAGTTCTGGCCGAGAGATTGCCACATATTGGAATTGCAATGAGCACAAGAGTACCAATTATTATTAGGTCCCCACATCGTTTGAAATTAGTTACACTCTTTTTTTACATTTCCATTGCATGAAATCAAATGAGCCCAATCCATAAACCCAATTGAATGGCCCACTGATTCATTATCAACAGTGACCCTTGGACCCTAAAAAAAACCTAAATGGTTTTGGTTTAGGCCATTGACACGAGAAAACAAAACAAAAAAAAAAAAGTAAGAAATGGTTTTGGTGAGGACTAGGTATGATGTTTCACACGCCCTTCATTTTCATTAACCTTTATGTCCTCATGACTCATTATCCGTTCTTTATTTTATACATCAACATAGCAAAATGAGGTATTTTTATTTTACACACCAACTTTTGTACCAATTGATAAAAACAAACACAAACATTTTTTTAATAATGCAATCAACTCACAATTGTGCCATTCGTCATGGGTCTAGTCCACACATATGAATGTGGTGTACAATCCATCCCATGAAACATAATAATAATTATTATTAATAATAATTGAGATTTTATTACATAAAATAAAACAACCCATGAAATTGGGCCAAATGGCATCATGTGAGTAAGAAGTTCATGCACCAAAGCTTTAGGAACCACCAAGTAATTCTTCTCTATAGTTTATATCTCCAAAGACAATTCTTTATGGTGTTCATAAGAAAGCAAGGTTAAATACATAACATTACCTTATTTTAGAAGTGGGCTTTAACCCTAATGCAACCCTACAAACCGGTTTGTAAGGTGAGGATTGCATCAACTTATATATTGTGAATTGACTTTATCTTTAGTTGATATGAGACTTTCAACACACCCCCTCACGCTGAGGTATATTCATCTTGTGCGTGGGACAAAGAATTAGTGGATGGTTCGTTAGCGACCTGACATTAGGTGAAATATAATATCCAAGAAAGTTTGCTAGAATATGCTCTAACCAGGTTCTGATACCATGTTAAAAGTGAGCTTTAAGCCTAACTCAACCCCACAAAACTGGCTTATAAGGTGAGGATTGCACCCACTTATATATTGTGAATTGGCCTTATTTGTAGTCGACGTGAATCTTTCAAACGATGAAATTTGTAAATTTTAAGGAAATATAGGACCTCTCCATAATGCACCAAACCAATTAGTGAAACTTTTGTTCAATTCACAAAAAAAAGTATTTTTTTTTTATCTTTGGAGGTAATAACCACCCCATATTCCGAAAAGATTTAGAGCAAAAGATGGAATTTTTGAAAAAGAAAAATCAATAATTTCAGCAGACATCATCAAAAGATGTTCACTAAAGAGGCATCAAATGTCTTCCATCATGAAAAAATAAATCCAATGGGCTTAGTCACAATAGCTTAATCCATTCAACATCATTATGCATCACTAATTGCCAACCGTTTCCCTTTTCAACACCATAATAGTGAAAGGATCATGGAATTACCTCTCACAAGCTTTGTGAGTTAATTTTTTTTAATTAAAAACAAATAATAATGTTTTGGGATATTAATTAACCATAGTCATGTGCCGTGCACACGTGTCTGTGCAAAACTATTAATTAAAGCTTTAATTACTTTAGGCCTCATTGTGTCATGCAATTCCTTAATTACCATAGCCTCAACCTAAGCAACTTCACAATTAAAATTTATCATTCCAATATTTTAATGCACCAAAATTATGAAAAGGAAAAAAAAAATTCATGAATAAATACCATTTGATATTTACTTTTATGTTAAAAAAGTTAAAATATTTTGTTATAAAGTGAGGTGCTTTTTGAACATCGATCGAGGTTGGTCCACTCTGCATGCATTTTGTACTATCATAGGGTTTGTTTGATGTAAATATTAATTTGAATGTGCGAAAGGAACACAATGGTTAGCACCAAAACTCAAGTTCAAGAATGAAGTAGCACAGACAATGAGCTAAAGATGAAGATGGTGAAATGTTAAGGTTCAGAAAAGGGACATTGTGATTTCATCTACAGACCATAGTGGTACACAAAAAATCCCAAAAAGAAAAACAATATTGTTCCTTTGATGTTACCAATGAATGCTGGGCCACATAAGTTTTGGTGTTCAATTGCAATGGAGCATATCATTCATTACATTTTCAAGTTTTTGCTAAATGCTTCTTTCATTCAACACAAAACTTTACTAGCATAATTTTGGATCTTTATTTTAAGTCTAATTCAATCTTATAAACTAATTTGTAAGATAAGATTTGTATGTATTAATATATTATAAATTAATTTTATTTTTAGTTAATGTAGTACTTCTAACACACCGTTTCATGTCAAATCATATACATATCGAGTGTAAGATATGATTTGATAGCAGGTAGAACAGTAGATTAAACAAATAATAAATTTTGTTTAGACTTTAATTTATGACTCTGATATCATGTTAAGAATTGAACTTTAAACATGATTGAACCTCACTTTAAAGGACGGCTTTAGTGAGATTGAGTTAGACTTAAAATTTACTTCTTAACACCTTTTACAATTTTCTTTTTCTCTTTTCCAAAACAAAAAGAGAAGGTGAGTGATTCAAATGATGAAACTCATGAAGCTCAGCTTCATCATTCTTTACCTTATCTCCTCATTTTTGTTATTCTTTTTGCCAAAAGAAATGCAAGGTAAATGAAATATCTCTTTCATCTTTTTTCTCACTTTTCTCTTTTTTTTTTCTTTTTTCCCTAAAAGATTCCATTCAATTCTTGTTCCCCAATTCACATTAAGTGAATTATGTTACTCATAAGAATGATATATTATTTGCACAAAATGATGTGTCTGTGAAAAAATATGATGAGAAATTGACCCGACATTGTAGAATGGTAGAGTACTCTTCAATCCTGGTCTGTAATAACTCTTGTTTTCACCATTTTAACTCTCATAAACGACAATTCCTTCCATCATTTTTTCAACCTAAACTTTCCATGCTCATGAAAATTTGAAAAGGTCCACACTGCTAAAATGACGCATAAGCTACCTACACTATCATTGCAGCATGAATGAAGTCCATTAGGGCATCGATGATCTAGGGTTTATCATCATTCCTGCAACAAAAATTCATCATGGGTAAAGGAAACTCTTTTAATCATCTTCAAACAAAGGGAATACTTCAATTCCACATTATAACAAATTTTTGGTCTCATCTTTACAATTCAAACTCTGTTTCCTCACATTCATGTTATGAACTTCATGAATTGTATTGACACAAAGGACAGGATATTTTAAATATATTTTAAGACCTTAAGTTACTTATATTCCTAATATGATGCCAAGAAGGATATAAAAAAAAATACTATGGACACATTCTAGTAATTTCTTGTATACTATTAAGTATTATGGATATTATATAGTTTGTGCTGGTGACATGAATAAATTGATGCCTTCCGATCATTCAAATTACAAGTATTTCATTTTATATGGATTATAGAAAATAAAATATAGTATAAAACTATTTTTCGTGGACACGTGTCGAAAACTTTAGGCGCAAACATCTATGACAGCATGGACTTCACATACACGCCATAAAGATCTCCATCTCTCCACTCTCACGCATCATTAGTTTTTTTTTTTTCTTTAAAAATTATATAATTTTATTTTCTTTTGAAAAAAAAAAGAAGGAAAAAAGCAGTATGATCAATCAATCAGTTAATGAATGAAATGAAGGTGGGTGTTTTTTATTACAGCCAAGGGCTGAACGGTAACTTCACTGACTCAGAGTTGAGGCAATCATTCGCACCACGCGTCGTTCAGTCGAGAAACCTTTCCGTGCACACTGGGTGCGGTTATCAAACTTCATCGCCCAAACGACTGGTGCCACGTCGGGCACACGTGGCGTGAGAATGTCCATGTCAGCAACCTTGACTCGTTATAAAATCCAATCCCACCAAGTCACCTAATCCAGAACAATTTCAAACACACAAAAAGAAAAAACTAAAACAAATTATTAAAACCTTTCTTCTTCTTCTTCACCGCCGGAGAATGAACACTCCGGCGACGCAAAACTCCCCTTCGATGACCAATGCTCGTCTCTCCGACCACCGTCGCCATGTTTTCCATGAAAAACCCTCACCTTGAAACCTTCACTCTCTTAGCCTAGAAGAAAAGAAAACCGTACATACAAAATTACCAATTAAAATTTCTTTTTTCTATTTTTTTTTCTTTTAACCTTTCCTCTCTCATGAAGAACACGCCCAATCCGTGACTTATTATTGACTGGTGTAGGAAGTTAGAAGGGTGAATGTGTGTTGAATAGGGGTTTGGGTTTTTTTTTTTTTGGAGAAAAAAAAAATTAGAAAAAGGAGTAGCAACAGAAGAAAGGCATGGCTCCGATGAAGGTTCAACCGATTGCAATCGACATCGATTCCGAGAAGGTGAAGGACGCGGTGGTTGTTCGGAACGAGTCGGTGTTGAAGTCGCGGCTGAAACGGTTGTTCGTCTTTGACCGTCAGTTACCGAAGAACAACAAAGATGTGACAACAGAGTTTGAACCGAGCTCGGTGTGCTTGGCGAAAATGGTGCAGAATTTCATGGAGGAACAACCTCCGGCACCGAAATGTGGTCGCAACCGCTGCAACTGCTTCAACGTAAATAGCTCCGACGAAGAGGATTTCGATCTCTTTGGTGCGCCACCGCCACCAGAATCATCCACCACAGACGCCGCTGAATCGCTCAAGGTGGATAATCAATCTCAATTACAGTCCAATTTTATTTTAATTTTACTACAGTTTCTTTGATTTATGACAATTTTGATTTTGTGATGAGCAGACTTTGATCCCCTGCGCGAGTGTAGGCGAGAGGAACCTGTTAGCTGACGTGGCTAGAATCGTGGAGAAAAATGGCAAGTTGTTTAAGAGGAAAGACGATCTGATAAAGGTAGTCGCAGAAGCACTTTCCTCTGCTCTCGGTTACGATTCTTCCATCTGCAAATCGAAATGGGAGAAAACTTCGTCGTGTCCTGCTGGTACTGTTAATCAACTGTGAATTTCAATTTGAGTTTAGATTTGGAGTTGAATTTGAATTTGGCTGACTGAGAGTGTTTTCGTTTTTGGTTCAGGTGAATACGAATTCATAGATGCGATTGTGGAAGGTGAGAGGTTGATCGTGGATGTGGATTTTCGATCCGAGTTTGAGGTGGCGAGATCCACGGGAACTTACAAGGCAATTCTTCAATCGCTGCCGTTCATCTTCGTTGGAAAATCTGAGAGACTGAAGCAGATCGTGGCGATTGTCTCCGAAGCGGCAAAGCAGAGTTTGAAGAAGAAAGGAATGCACGTTCCGCCCTGGAGGAAGCGCGATTACATGCTCGCAAAGTGGCTCTCTCCGTCTAGCGTTAGGGAGAAGCAACCCCCGTCCTCCTCCGTGCAAGTCGCCGTAGCTCCGCCGGAAACAATGTACTCCGGCGATGCAGCGTCGAGGGAGAGCGATTGCGGTGAGTTGGAGCTGATCTTCGGCGAGTTACCGCCGAAGAACGAGACCGAGTCCGTGGCTGATTCCGGCAAGGAGAAGGCAGAGTCGCCATCACCTACTACGGCGTGGCAACCGCCAGCGGTGAAGCCGAAGAGCGTCGAGAGAGGGACCAAGGTGGTTACCGGATTGGCCTCTCTTCTCAAGGACAAACCATAGAAAAAAATTTTGTTATTTTTTTTTTTTTTTTAGTTCTGAACTTAAAAAATTAAAATATAAAAGAGAAAATATCGGATGAGGCTCCCTTTTTTTTAATTTTGTTTTCCCTTCTTTTGTTAGCAAGGGAAATTTGTAAGAAGTAACTTTTTGTAATTTTTTTTTTTGGTTCGCACCGTGTAAGTGTAAGAAGCTGCTGCTACAGCAATATGATCTGTAATAAAATGAAAAGCTGAAATTAAAAAATTTCTAAAGTTCATAAAACTGAAAAAGAAAAAAGAAAACCACCTGAGGATGCATGCATGGCGCCGAGAGATTCTTTTGCTTCGATTTCCCAAATGTCAGTACTATGCTTCTGCCATGATCAGAATTTTCTTTCTTTTTTAATTGTTTTGAATAGGAACCACTTTTTCTTTCTTTTTTTTATTTTCTTCTGAGTGTTGGTTTGGTTCATCATGATTGAGAAAGTGCAGAGAGAAGTTACAAGTTACACGACCCAGCAACTTTCAAATTTTTTTTGGCATCGTGCTACTACTCACAACGTTCTGGTCCCTTGAAAGGAGACAAGGAAGTATGAAACTTTGCTATCTTAAATTTTCTCATCTTTTCATGAATACTCGATCCTCCTTTTTCTTCTTCTATAATTTTCCCTAATATCCATTGAACTCTGGAATGGATAAAGATGGAGAAGCATTGAATATGTGTAAACAATATTATATGCGTTAGATTATACAAAAATTAATGGTGACTGTGGACTGATGAAAATGCAGGATGGAGCTGCAGAAGAAGGAAGAAGGGTCGTGGCATCTCGAATTTCGTGAGGATTGGGGAACCTGTGAAGAAATCACTTGAAGGAGAAGAGACAGACAGGGTAAATAAATTATTATTGCATTTGGAATATTAAAAACAATTTTCTTTCTTCTTATTTATTTTAATCTTAAAAATCTTTTGGAGTACATCAAAAGCAAAAGAGGAAAAGTGAAAAAGTGAAAATCTCTGCTCCTTTCTCTCACCAAGCAAGGCCCTTTAAATGAAACCTGACAGAATATGCCTAATTATTTGCGATACTGTTAGTCATACTACAAGCCACTGCTGAAGAAAAAAAAAAACACCAAATACTATGTTCAATTAATACCTTATAATATAAAAAAAAAATCAAAATTTTCAATAATTAAGAAATAGGAAAAAGATATTTTAGTATGAATGATAAAGTAAAAGAGAATGGAATCCACAGTTTGTGTAAAAAACGAAAAGAAAAGGAAACTGGGATTAGGTGAACAGTTACTTTGACTAATGAAAAATTTGATTGTGGTCTCTGGGACTTGACAGTGGGGAGGAGGTGCCATGAAGGGCACAAAATAATCAGAAATGGTTGTGCCATTATATTATATTTTTGTCACTTCCATGCCTCCTTCTACCATCTCAACATGCTTTTCCTTTATAATTTTTCCATTCATGTAAAAGATAAATTTATTTGTACACTTATATCACATATTTCTATATAGTAAAAAAGATTATACAAGTTATAAAGAAAGAAAATACAAAATATAAGATAACTCATATAAGATGGAGAATTTATCAAAAGTTATATCTTTCTATAAATTCCAAGAGAAAACATAACTAGTTAGAATCACTGGTATTACATTAACAAGGATAATTCTGCGCAATTATTTAGAATTGTTAAGAAGATGAGGTTTTGTGTGAGAATGTAATATGAAATTCTTTTGATGATAGGATTAGGAATTTACGACACTCTTGTGAACTAAACATAAATAATTCACAATGATTGCAGTGGGCCCCCAGTAATCCATTGCGATGCCCAACTGCAGTATATAATATTTGAAGAAAAAATAGGCATTTATTTATTTATGATATTTACTAATATTGCAAAACTCATTTATAAAGCGAGTGGGCCCATCACAAAGCTCTCCTGTCAGAGAAAAAATAGGGGTCCTTTTCCTTCTGCTTCAGAAACTTTAAAAAATAATAAACATGACCATTGAAAAATAAAATAAAAAGTGTATTTTTTTAAAGTTTGCAATAATAAATAGACATAAACTGATAAATAGGGTGATGAAAGCAACCCCACACCTAACCTCTAACATAAGAATGGGTTTTAATTTTTAGTTTAATGTTGGTTTGTTTGGTTGTAGCCCATTGGATAGAGAAAGGTTACTTAGGAAGTGGAAATTTGATTTTTTACAACCCTTTGCCCAACCCACACGAAATCCACATCACCATGTGCCACCCTTTCTTCTTTACCAATTTATATTTTCATATGCATATTTTTTCATCACACTTTCTCTTAATTATGCAAATTTATAATACATTAAAATATCTTCTTTTATTAATTTATAATACTAAAAAAATGATAAGGATTTATTTATGGTACCTAACCTGGAGAAGAGTTTGGGAGAGAGAAAGAGTGGGGGTTTGAGGAAAAAGAAAACAAAGTGAAGAGCCTTTATCCAATGTTGATTTGACAAGTCTCTTTTCTTCTCACAACTGAGTGAGTGAGTGAATGAGTAAAGCTCTTTTCTTTCTTTATTGCCACTCACACCATCATATCATATCATTATATCATAAGATATGGATATGGATCCACTCTCACATCCAACATCATGTATCTTCTCATATCATATGTATGGATAATTATCACTATGTACTATGTACCGATAAATCGATTAAAAATTAAATAAATTTTTAAACAAATTTTATATTTACATTTTGCTTTTATTATTTATTATTATTATTTTATAATTTTTAGGTTTAATTAGTCATATGATATCCACTTTTATTTAGATATGTCAGTTTGAAAATATGTCTCAATCAGGTCATTTTCAACAAAAAATTTTGATACCGTTAACGATTTTGATATTTAAAATGACTTACAAAATTAAGTATTGATATTTATATTAAAATTGAGTGGAAAAAATCATGAATTAAGTTAACGACTTTAGTAATTTTTGTTCGAAACAAACCTAATCAAAACATTTTTTCAAAAGTTGGGACTAGATTGACACATTTTTAAAAACGAGTACCAAACTGACACATCTAAATGAAAGTGAGTATTATCCGACTAATTAAACTTAATTTTTATTATTAATTATGATTTTGTTCTAAAATAAATTCTTATTTAGAACTCAATAAAACAGAACAAAAACTCACAAAATATTATTTATGATTTTTAATACAAAATAAATTTGAATTTAAACTTTCAATCTGAGAATCAAACGCATATTTAATAATAAAATGCAAGCTTGTATTAAAATTAGAAAAATCCATAATTGCAAAACTAAACTTTGGATCTAAAAGTAGTAACCTAATTTGGTATTAAACCTTTTCACACTTTAACCTTAGCATAAACAAAACTTGCAATCAAGGCTTTGTACAAATATAAACGAGAAGACATGTTCCAAAAAATTGCTTGCAATAAGGGAATTCTTCTACATTAATTTATTGCGTGAAGCAAACACATTATTATATGAATTCAGATAACTAATCTATCAAAAATACGTTACTTGCATCAAAATCCGTACACAAATTGAGATAATTAATTTGTTAATAATAGTTGCTTACATCAAAGACTGTATAGCTTAATTGGTGGTTACGTAATCATTTATAGATATATTATTCTTAATTACTCTTAATATCGCTATTATATTCTTTTATGATCTATGTTATATAATAAATTTGTCCTTTATTATAAAGAATTAGCATATTGAAATATTCTGCTAAAAGACACGTACAATTAATGAAGTTCATGTTTAATTAATATAACTATTAATCAAATTTATATAAAATTAATGAAATTAAAATTTGTTGTTTTTTATCATATTTAAAAATGTAATAGGATAATATTTAAGATGTTAAAACGACTATTTATCAAAAAAGATATATAATTTGAATTATTTACTACATATTAAATATATGTCATTTTAAAAAGACAAATACACCATCATAATCCATATATGCAATAAAAGACATCTAAGCTATATAGATAAATTTTCATTTTAAATATGTAGTAAGAGATTGTAATTAATTCATGATAAGATAATCAATTAAGAAGAAATTACATTGTAATTAAATATTTTTCTTTTAAAATAATATGTATTCTTTATTTTTAAGACTATAATATAAATGAAGAGTACATCTTACAAATAAGAATTTCATGACTTATTATATATTTTTGAATTTTTCATTAAACCAATGTTGAATGTAAAAATAACACGTTCTGAAGTATCGATAGTAAAATATCAAGTTCGTTAATTTTAAAAAAAGTTGTTTACGTTCAACAAAACTTGATTCTAAACATGTCATTATCAATGATGAAATTACAAGTTAAAATAACAGGTAACATTTAATTAAATCCCAAAATATTATAGCTACCAAATATATATTGCACTTAAATTAAGTTACCAATAACTTTCATTAGAGAGAAAAAAAAATGATTCAAACATTAGAATAATGGAACAAATCTAAATACGCGTTTATATGCGTTGAAATCTATTTTTAGTGGTACAAACTTTTCTTTCAGACTATGCTATTCATTGTTTAATTTAATTATAAAACTAAATAAGATTTAAATAAAATGAAATTTTCAATTTACTAATATATGAGATATTGAATTTATTTAATAATCTGTAGTGTAGTTTAAAAATAATAAAAATTGTATAATAATAATATATTAAAATTATTATATTGATTTTACTATATTCAACCTGAAATATTTTCTCCATGACTTGATTGACATAAGTATATGATGGAATAAAGTGTGCAGCAATAAAATCAAAAGCATATCTAAATTATTGGAGGGATGAAAGGGTTAGTTGACTAAGTTAATAATATCATTAACTTGTAATGAGTTTAAGGATTTTAGTTTTTGCTTTAATCATAAAATATTATGAATCATTTACTTTTTATGCCTTGTTATATTTATTCATAAAATAATTATGTGTAAAAAGTTTAATCTTTAAACTACTCAAAAGAAATTTATTTATATTATTTCCTTTCTCTTCCAAATTTCATTTAAAATTTTATTCTCTTCCACTTATGTTGTACACCTTCCATTCTAAGTCATTTAGTTGTATTTTATTTTCTTCAATAGCACAGATGAAGTATAAAATTATATAAATGTAAACTATACAATAAATGTACTTTTTATGTACGAATAAATCATCAGAGCTTAAAAATACCCTCTCTCTCTCTCTCTCTCTCTCTCTATATATATATATATATATATATATATATATATATATATATATATTACAATATTTGTAATATAATAAAATTATAATAATTAATATGAAATCTACACTCTTCCACCAAGTTTGTAATAAAATATGATTTTATTATGATAATGATAATAACATACAAGTATGAAAAAAATAACTAATACCAACGCAATGTATCATCATATATATTTTTTTTTTTTATTATTATATATATATAAATATATATATATATATATATATATATATATATATATATATATATATATATTAACGAATTTATATTTAATTATATTTTCATGTATTTTATTTTAACATTTTTAAAGGATTTTTATCATATACCAGATATTTTATCCTTATACAAACAATTTATTTTTATACTTCCTATAATTGCAATGATATCAATAAATAAATTTTTAATTTCTATATACATATTCCATTTCTTATTTATTTTTAAATATATTAATAAAATATTTTTAGATGTTACACTAAATTGATTAAAAATAAAGGTAAGGCTCGCATATAGTAATTTTAAATTTTATATACTTGAAGTCGATATTCCTTTTAACTTCCATTTACATAAAAGTGTCTCAGTAAACTTCATTTGTTTTTTTCAATACAAACTTCACTTTAAATTTTCAATAATTTGATTTATAACTTTTGTTGCAGAAGTTTAATAAATTGAACATTTTGTGATTGGAATTTTAGGAGGCTTGTCCTATAAATAGCCCATAATAGGGAAACAAAATTAACACTGTCCAACACATCATATTATCTTGTTTTGGATGTCATGGTAATGTCTACGAAACATTCATAATCTTAGGAACAGAAGTGTCCACAAAAATAACTCAGACACGCACATCGGACCCAACTTTTTTCATTATCCAAACAAAAAGTAGAAATACGACTCTCTCAATCAACTTCAAAAAATCAACATTTCATGACCCCACACGCACAAAACCTTCTAACCAATGTTTAATGTATTAAATGACACATTAGTTTCATATTATTAAAAATCACAATCTATTTATTTATTTTTTATATTTTATTTACTATACATAGTTTCTTCCAATATCTAGAGTAAAATAAATTAATCAATATTAGTCAGAGTTAGATTATGCCGTGAAATATTTAGTTTGTAGAAAACTATTATGATAAAATTAAATTAGTTTTGATCATTGACTTGTAGATATGTGTATAATAGGAGTTGATCGAATACTTATCATCAAATTTTTAATAATGTTAGAAATTTTAAATTCACACATGGACGTATTTATTATTAACCCCAATAAAAAACTATAATTCTCTTCAAATATAATTAATTTATGATTATAACCAACATGATTAACTGAAGCAATTGTGGATGATGTTACGATTATAAAATATTATTTTTGTGGGGTTGAATATTGAATAATTAATGATTGGTCATCTCTTGTGGTATTTTAGAGCACAAGTTGCAACTCATTTTACCAATAAATGTTACTGGGGAGCCACGACCCACTCATATACGACAAAACTGATGCCATATGGGAGAAAGAGACAGCTTCCTCCATTTCAATATCAATTATCGACCTCCAACCACACCAAATTACACTCTTTAAATAATTTATTAATAAAAACTATTCATCAATTGTTTATTCACTTAAATACAACCTTCATATTCATGGCTAAATTTCATTGTTTAATCAATAGTTTCAAACTTTTATCTAATCCAAGAAATGTTTGGCATGTAACTTAATCAAGTAAAGAGTAAAATGAGTAAATTTTTTTCCAAAAGCCAAAATCTTTTAATGTTGAGTTAGACCATTTTTATTGATAGGTTGTTTGTGATAGGTTTTTGTTCTTCCATTGATTTTGAAGCTAAATCACAATTCCAAAGGGCAAGAGAAGGAGCAGTTTTATGAGGAAAACCACCACTGACATATAAACTCTAAGCCAATAAGCAGCATCTGGTGATTCAGATGTTGCTTTCAAGATTCATGCAGTGAACAAGAAAAAAAATAGAAGGGTGAAAAATAAAAGTAAGGTGTTGCTTTCAATTTAATTATGAATTAGCCGAAATGGGGTCCTCTAAATTTTACTTAATTGTTACCATATGAGGTATGGCTATCTCTCTGCTACCATTGGTTCATTGGATATTCTTATGTGTGTAGTTAGTGTGGTGAAGCAGTACAATCAACATCATGAGGAAAATAGCATAAGATTCATTAACTTATTCACCACAGAACAGCTTGCATCACTGCTTTAGGAAAAGTATATATATTATGCATCACAGGAATCAGAAACATCCAGGGAAAAAAATAAAATTGAAGTACAGAACAAAAAAAAAAGGAAATTTGCCTCAGGAATTAGGATCATTTGGATCTTGAGATTCTGCATATAATGCTTTTCCATTTCATGGTCTGCTCCTCCAGTGGAGGAATCCTAGAAGCCTGTGGCATAATCCCAATACAGTAAATGACATTTTGAGATGAGCAGAGAGAAAAAACAAATAAAGGATCTTAGAAAATGAAAAGCCTTTCACTGCTTTTGAGTTATTACTTTATACATATTTGTACAAGAACCAGTGTGGTGTGTTTGTGTGACATAGTGCTAGTGCATCTGTTTTTGCTTGTCTCTTTGCACTGCCTTTACCCTTTACCATGTTTGCCATCATGAAATCACCATTATCTTTCTTTTCTCCTCAGATTGTACAATATATCTCTTACTGGTTACATCAAATAATCTTGTTTGAATCAGAAAATACTGTTACAGAGGATACAATTTTCTCTTGCAGTATCTCAAATCAAACACTAGTAGCAGTTAGTTAAGTTAAAATATTCTCACATCAACTAAGAAAGATAATTCTCATTTTACAAAATACATCATGATTCATGTTCTAAGTGGAGATTATCTTGTTATCACTTTGATGGTGTAGTCTTATTCCTATTCATCACCCTTTTACTGGTTTGATTTGGTTGATGGGAAATCTAATTTCTGCTACTGCAAAATGCAAAAGCAGAAGTTGTATGACATAGAGATGGAGTAGAATTACTCTGCAGCTCCTATTATGTTAGGTTTTATGGTTACCTTTTCGGACACTGACACTGTTCAGTGTTGCTGAGATTTTTTATAAGATTACAAAGGTTGAGTGCCCCACCTCACACACTATTAATCGAAACTAATCCACAAAATTGGCTACCTATGTTCTTATTTGTCACCATAGTTGGACATCATCTTATGGTGGGGTTCTTTATTTTTGTTCTAACATTATGCCCCCCTTGAAATTATAAAGAAATAAAAGCATTTGTTTGCATGAAATGTTTAATTTGACTATGCAGAAATGGTATTGGTTCACTTTTCTCTATCAGATAATGCTATGTTGTGTGTGTGGGTTGGTCGAGCCAATTATTCAACATTAAACTGGCATTGAAGAAAGTTCTAGATGGGTTGAATTTCCTTGGAAAGACCAGTAGTTGAGAGAGATTAAATTTCAAACTTTAAAATCAACATTTATTATTGTTTCTGTGACCGAAAGCGATGTAACAAACGTGGAATCAACCTTAGATACCATGTTCTCTACGTTGTTGAGCTTTAAGGTGTTTTCTTTCAGCTTTTTTTTATTCTTTTTTCTTTAGTTTTAGAAAAAGAGAAAATCCATTCACCAATTGTTTAAAAATTTAGAGTGCAACAATGAAATACACAACCAAATGTAGATGAGTAAAAAAATTACCATGAAATTATTGTTGACATTGATACCCCTCAAATCAAACTAAAAAGCCTAAAGCAGATATAGATGAGAACCACACATATGTCAACTACCTTATAATATTAATTGAAATCTGTTAATAGGAAAAGTATAGGGATATGTATGAAGTAACATTATTATTAGAACAACTAATGCTACAAGACATGGAGGGTCAAGGAAAGTAGCTTTTGGAAAAATAGTAATCAACATTAGATGCTACGAAAAGCATAAGTTATACATGTATATCAACTGGCCCATCCACTAGCTGGCAGAGATAACTATGTTCTGCATAATTTTGGCAGTTTCATGATTAACAACAACATAGCCATAATGCATCAATTACATAGTATTTAGCTATTTTGTGATCAGAAGCACACATAAGTGGTCCTCATTATTCCTAAAAAAAGCTCATCCCTCATCTTTAATCTACTCCTAGAGTTACCAACAAATCATGGTAACACTGGAACAAACACTGACAAGGTCTATGATTTGGATGAATAATTATATGGATTCTATAACTGTATAGCCATAATAGAAGCCCTACACATGGAGCCAGAGATTTGATGTTAATTCACTGTTTTTGTTCTGTTGGATTCATACAACTATAGCTCACACCTGACCTTGTAACCTAGCAGACATTAAGACTGTGTATACATTTTGACGTTTCTGTGCAAACAATCAAATACATGGTGTGCACAACCCTCCTTAATCATATCAACGGATATTGCAGATGCATGATCCTCACCAAAACCAACTGAAATCAAATTACCACCAACTCTTGGGGAGAACAACATTAAACAAAGATCACCAAAACATAAAAATATACCTAAGAATTTTATTCTCTTATATAACAAACTCAAGCATCACATGTTCATACCAAAGAACCTGCCAAAACCTTCTACCTAAGATTATTGGTTTTGCTCAATGTTTTGTAATTCACAACTTCCAACCAAAACAACAATTGGTTGAAACTTTAAGTACCTAAAATGAAGCAAAAAACAAACCAAGTAGGTCCTGTATGATGAAACACCATAGAAAAACCTTAAAATATCTTGATGTGGAGTCCTTGATTGGTTGAACCACTTTCATAGTCCTTGAAACCTTTGAATTCACAAGAGTCATTTCCCCATACTCATATCTAACTCAAACCAAACCCCTTAGTAGAATATTTAATTCTATTATTTGCTTATTAATTTTTACATTCCTCTTCATCATTCACTTTCTTCATAACATTGTGTCCATGCTTTCGATTAAGACTAAAATAATGTGTAAAAATGTATATTGTATAATTTAATCGAAGTTATTTTAAATGCTGTTATTTTAGAAGTGGAGTAGTAAAGTGTACCAGATAATTATTGATGATAAAAAAGACAAAAATAAAAAATCATGATAAAATGTTTTGTCCTCTTTTTATTGTAAGACTCCCTCGAAACTTCATAAAAAAAGTATTTTACACATACAACTATTATTGTATGTACAATAGAAAAATTATTGAACTATCCATTATTAGTTTGGTGGGATTAATGTCCTACAGGTAGGTCCTATTAACTCATGAAGATGTTGAATTTAGTGGAGATTTTAATTTTTGGAACTTTATTTATTTTAAGATTTATATATTATTTATGGTCCTGTTGGTAAAGAAAGCCCAAAAGGGTTGTACAATGTTCCAAGCCTGACATATTTACTTAGAAGCCCAGGAACCTATTTGGGTAAGGTTATTTCTTCTTCCACCCCGTGGTTTCTTCATATACATCATCCATGGGGTTGTTGGAATGTCTAAATTATTATGCAAGTTTTAGAATTTTAGATTATGGAATTCAAAACAATGTTTTTACATTTTTGGATTAGGAAATTTATAATGTATTTTTATATTGGGTAGTATAAAAGTGTAAAACATGGAATTTGGAATTTTATTTTGAATTATATAATACAAATTCTGAATTTACATTAATTTCTAAACGTTCCCAACTTCTGAATAGTTTAAACTTTTTTGGTACCTATAGAAATTTGGATTCTTTATTGTATTTTTTATGTATTGATCTACTGTGTTTATAAGATACATCAATGGACATTAATTTCGATATTTTAAAATATATTAAAAAAAAAATTTAAGTACCAATATCAATCTTCGTCCTATTTCGATTGTGATACCTGGTTCATTATCATCTGTATTTTCATTTCTAATTATTAAATTACATTTAATTTTATAGGTAATTTAATTATTTTTTATATTAATTTTTTTTCATAGTTTCATAATTTTTTTCAACAATATATATTTAATCATTCTTTATTTTTTTTTATGTAACTATTTGATTCTTATAAAATTGTTATTTAACAATGTTGATTGATATTTAGATAATTATATATTTTTTAAATTAAATATTTAATAATATCAAAATTTTTGCTATATTTTTATGTTTTATGAAAGAGTTATTTAATTAATATTTAAAGTTATTCGATATGAAATTCTCATCCAAATATATGAACAATTCCTGACGAAAAAGAAGAAAAACTCCACGGAAATGTAATCTGAGCCTTTCCGTTAGTATGGGTATTTTAGGAATAAAAGTATAGATGGGGTTATATTTAGAAATATGGGAGGTGTACATTATAATTGCTTAGAAATATCTTGGGCCTTTCTGTACCATGGATCCAAGAAGAAGCCCAACTATGATACCAAGCAAAGCAGTTCGAAATCGCACCGCAAACCCGCAAATCCCTAGAGTGACAGAGATGCAGAAGAGGGAACAGGGCAAGTCCGGTGGATCCGCCGGAGGCGGGGCGGCGCCACCGGCCAAGAGGGGCCGTCCATTCGGAAGCGGAAGCAGCAGTGCCTCCGCCTCGGCTTCCGCTGCCGATTCGGCGGCTCCGTCAACCCTTCTTGGTCCTTCCCTTCACGTTCACAACTCCTTTGCCGGTTAGTTCACAGCTTCTTCCCACACCATGACTCTTTATACTCATAATTGGGTCTACATTTTCTCTTTAAAAATTATATTTTGTTTGAATGTGCCTGAACTTACACAACACACGCACTTTTGCACTAATAATCATATTGTGAATTTTAATAAACAAATTATTTATCGTTAATGACATGAATAACCACTTAATTTGATGTTTCAATTCGAGAAAATTATTCGCATATTAGGCGTAGAACACTGCAAGTCCACTTTGTGGCTAGGGTATGCCGTGTAAGGATAACATTGATTTCTTAAGTATCTGGGAGCAATGTTTTTTGCAAATTGCAATGTTTTAATTTTTTTTTCTTTTTTGAACCCTTTTTTGTTTATATTTCTCTTACAGATCAGAACAATAAAAGAATCGTTCTGGCTATTCAAAGTGGTCTGAAGAGTGAGCTGACCTGGGCTCTGAATACTCTTACGCTGCTCTCATTTAAAGAAAAGGATGACATGCGAAAGGATGCAACTCCTCTTGCGAAAATTCCTGGCTTGCTTGATGCGCTCCTTCAAGTTGTATGTGCCACCAATCTTGTTTTGAATTTTATGAAAACGTTCATAGAAGATTTTTTTTTTTTTAACTCCCTGTATGTTGTTGTTGAAACTATTACCTTTTTTAATATTTTATACGGTCCTGTTGTAACATAAAACAGATAGACGATTGGCGGGATATAGCACTCCCAAAAGAATTAGCCAAGTCAACAAGAGTCAGAACATTAGGTGCTAATTCTGTTGTGACTGGATTTGGGAATGAATATGAGGCGTTGGGCTCGACTGGTGCTCACCACCGCCCTGGGTAAATTTGTTCTTCTTGAATATCATCTTTGATTTTCAGTTTTCAATTTTTCAATTGATTGTATGTTTTCCTTTTGGAGATGAGGGTAGTAAGAGAAAATAAATTTCATTGTAAGATGATTCTCTTTGTGCAGTGTAGGATCTGGCTCAGCTGGTACAGAATCAACACAGCACAGCGGTGTGACAAGATCTCGTTTTACAGAGTTATGGCTTGATGAAGATGGTCTGTTTAATTTAGATGATGAAGGGCGAGCAGAAAAACAGCAATGTGCTGTTGCTGCTTCCAATATCATTAGGAACTTCTCTTTCATGCCAGATAATGAAGTTATAATGGCCCAACATCGTCATTGTTTGGAAACGGCCTTCCAATGCATAGAAGATCATCTTGTTGGTGAGGATACCTGCTTGTTACAACCTATTATCCTTTTAGGTTTAAAGTATATTTTATCCCTCTAGTTTCCACTTTTTTGGTTTCTGTTCGTGATAATTTTCTTATTTGGTTTTAGGTCCCTATCATTATGTATTGGTTCTTGTATTCTTTTTCAGTAATGTTGCTTTTTGATTTCCCTAATCCATTTGCCTAAACAATGAGCAAAGACATTGACCGGTTTCGTGTGGAGTTTAAGGCACCATTGTGTAGCAAATCCTATCATTCCCTATCCTCATAACAATACCAACCTTTGAATTAGACTTTTATAAATCAGTTTCATGCCAAGTTCTATTCGATATAACTTACCCGTTAAAGTTTAAGTGTATTCCAAACACCTTATGTCTTATGTTGATTTTTTGTCCCTGTAAAGAGAGGTGTCCACATCTAGATTCCAACTGTGCTTCTATCAGAACTTCATTCTAAGGAGACCTATGTAAAACAAAAAGAAGAATCTGATTTTTGTAGGTTTCTAGAAACTCTGGAAATCTGTGATGAATTTTTTTTCCCCCTTTTAATTACCATTATGTGTTGCCCTATCACGTGAAGTTTTATTTCACTATTTTATTATAATCTTAATGTTCATAATGTTGATAGAGGATGACGAACTTGTCACAAATGCTTTGGAGACAATTGTTAACTTAGCTCCACTGCTGGATCTTCGAATATTTAGCTCATCCAAACCATCATTTATTAAAATAACGTAAGTGATTGATCTAGAATAATTGCGTACTATTGTAATTCTCTTTTGTTGATTGATAAATTGTTGTATTACTTACAGAGAGAAACGGGCAGTTCAGGCTATTATGGGGATGTTGGAATCTGCAGTCAAAGCCTGGCATTGTGCTGCCGCTGAATTACTTGGGCGTTTGATCATTAATCCTGACAATGAACCTTTCTTGCTTCCATTTTTTCCGCAGGTGAAACTTTATATTATGCGTGTGATGTTGCTTATTAGTTTGTTGCATGTTTTGAAAAAATATAATCAACATTGGTTTATTTCTGCAGATACACAAGCGATTAATTGATCTCATCAGCATGCCGGCATTAGATGCACAGGCAGCTGCTATAGGTGCACTCTATAACCTTGCAGAAGTTAATATGGACTGCAGGTTGAAGATTGCTAACGAGCGATGGTGAACCCCTTATTCCATTTTTTTAGAACACTATAACATATTTTGATTATGTGAACACTCATGAAAATCCCTCAAACACAGGGCTATTGATCGATTGCTTAAAGTGATAAAGACACCACATCCGGTTCCAGAAGTTTGCCGGAAAGCTGCCATGATATTGGAAAGCCTAGTTTCTGAACCGCAGAACAGAAGTTTGCTGCTAGCCTATGAGAATGCCTTTGCTGAGATACTTTTCACTGATGGAAGATATTCTGATACATTTGCAAGGATATTGTACGAACTAACATCTAGACCAAATAACAAAGTGGCAACGGCTCGTGGCATATGGGGTATGTAAACGACGCCAAACCTTGATACGGTATTCATTAGTGATGAGTTCTACATATAGTTTTGCTACTTCTACAGCTTTGTGGATGACTGGTTCGTTTGAAGATTCAAATTATATGTACATGTCTTCTCTCTAGGATTGTACAATACCTCGTGTGTATTCAAGTTGTAATGTACTCCAGTTGTATGATGAGAAATCCTTTTAGTTTCTATTTATCTTCAGTTCAAGACCCTTGTGAAGATTAGAAATTTCATTTTAGATGTATTGGCTGGAAAATGCCCAATTCGTAGAATGAGAAATGGTCTCTAGGAATTATTTCAATCTATGTTCATATCTGATCAGTTTATTAGGTCAAAAATCAACACGCATCCTAATAAATTGTTAAGTTATTGTCTACGGGATTAACCACATATCATACATGCAGTACAATATTCAATTACAAGAAAAAAAAGAAAAATAGCCAGGGTTCTACTCTCCCTAACATCGTTGCCAAGTTCCTATTAGGTGTCGCATTCACCTATTTTATTTGTTGTTAATTAAAGTCAAAGTGGTTATGAAATGAACAAAGGTTCGGGATGTTCAGACTCATCAACATGTCATTCATATTTTCTGTCATGCTAATTTGGCAAACAAACAAGTGTACAACCAATGTTGTCTCACTGAAACCTTTCATGATCACATGTCCCCAACACATGCACCAGTGTATTTAGCATCAACACAGTTAAAATTCCGACCAGCCATCAATATTAAACATCAACCAAGTGACAAGCTTTGATCCATATTTATATCTCTAGTTCTACTTAGCTTTCTTCCCTTTTATTGACAAACAAGGTTAGGGACTGATAGATCTAAAACTAGTTCCCACACCCATCACTTTGTCATTTCTTTGCCCAATTCATAAGCTTTTGCTTTTCTTATGTACCAACAATCATGGATGACGATTTCTATGCAAATCTTTCCAATTGTATTCAACCAGAGTAGTTAGAACGGTAAGAATTGTATGATTTGAATTGTAATTTGTTTCAAAAATCTTCTCTCATGGCACTTATCATTATATAAATAGTTTTATAGTTAAAATTGTAGCTCTTGAATGATGAAACATGGCAAACGAAAAAATAGAATGAAGAGTTCTGACTATATATCGAGACAAAATAGAAAAAAAGAATTTTTTTTTTATAAAATTCTTTACTTATCCCCTTCGTTTCTGAAATGAAAAGTTTACGTACTTGAATACTCATTTTGGAATGAGAGAAGACGATCCAATATTTCTATAGGATGCTTCTCTTTGCAAATACAAAACACGATTTTTCCGATTTCTACATATACAATGATACAGATAGTTATTAACAAAAATATAAATATTTATTAAAAAAAGAAAGTATTGATGATAATAAAAGACATAACAGTTATTTATTTGGCGTCTGTTTCTTTTTAAACAATTCAAATGATTTTATCTACATATATTAAATGTTATTTAAGCAATGTTTTAAGAACGTATTTATTTGAGGTTATTTTGTCCACCAAATAAGTGTTTTGTTCTCTATTTTATGGCACAAGTTCACTGGGTTTATATATGGCTGTATTCTACTACATGGCTACAAATTAAAACCCCACTTTATTAGTGTGGTTGGATGTACACTTATAAAATTTAGTTGAGATCATCGTGATCTCAGAAATTCTGTTTAGATAATTAATAATTTTCTTAAAAATATAATATTTTCGTTTATAACAAGATCTTTTTTATACATGTATGAACAACGAAAAGTCTAAGCACACCATATTTGAAAATGAAAACCCACCATAAATGAAAAAAATGTCATAATAATTAAATGTCTCTATTTGCATTTAGGAGAATTAAATTGACTGATTGAATTACATTTACATTAAAACAATGATTCCTCCATGATGTAAGAGAAACTTTGAGTAGCTTCACCCAAAAAAGGAAAAAAAAATCTCGTCACTTTATTTCCAGCTAAAACATCCAAGATGCTATATTTCCTTGAAACTGTTATTCACTTAGAATAATCGTTTTTTTTTTTATAACATATGATGAAGTCGAACTTTATCGTTTCTACTAGAACCTAATTTTAAGTATTAACTTTGAAAATGACATTACAAACGTAATATCGAACACAAATGCTAATAATCATGCAGGTCATTCAGTTAGAGAAATCCTTATCAGAAAACAATGAAAATATATGTTCAATCAGAGAATAGCTGCATGCAAACTCTTTAACTTGAACACACTGTTACATGAGCAAAGACATTGGTAAAATAATCTTCTCTGTTGTTTTTGCACATAACCTAATTAAGATCATCATCACCTATAACATTCACACTGAACAATTTTGTTTGATTTAGAAAAAGAAAAAGGTTGTTTCTTTTCTGATTCAGGAAGCAATCGGTGCCACCTTAGGCACATGAACAGGAAACTCATGAATCTCATCCATCCAAGGATTCTTCTCCTTTGCTGGATTGATGGTTCTCAAAGCCCTCCAAACAGCACTGTTGCACTTAAACCCTGACCCAAATGCAATCTGCCATGTTCTGTCACCCTTCTTGATCCTCCCTTTGCTTTCAGTGTAGGCCAACTCATACCACAAGGAACTGCTAGAAGTGTTTCCAAACCTGTATAGGGTCATTCTAGAAGGTTCCATGTGCCACTCACTTAGGTCAAGGTTCTTCTCCAGCTCATCCAACACTGCCCTACCTCCAGCATGGATGCAAAAGTGCTCAAATGCCAACTTGAAATCAGGGATGTAGGGTTTTATCTTCATCTTCAAAACCTTCCTAGCCACCAAGGTGGCAAAGAAAAGGAGCTGTTCCGACATGGGAAGAACCAGTGGTCCCAGTGTTGTGATGTTGGTTTTCAGAGCCTCTCCAGCCACTGCCATCAAGTCCTTTGAGAGTGCCACACCGATTCTCTTTGTTTCATCCTCTTCTTGGAACACACACCCATAGGACTTATCATCTGCTCCCTTGTGAGTCCGCACTGTGTGGACCAGTTGGTACTTCGCCCGCCGCCGGTCGCCGGAGCGGTTCGAGAGGAGGATCGCCGCCCCTCCCATTCTGAAGAGACAGTTCGACACCAGCATTGATCGGTTGTTGCCGAAATACCAGTTCAGAGTTATGTTCTCCATGCTCACCACCAAGGCATAAGAGTTCGGATGAACCTAAAATTTATCATGTGATTGTGTCAGATAAAACAAAACAAAACTGTCTCTGCTAAACATTATATGAAAGAGATGTATATAAACCTGGAGGAGCTGTTTGGCAAGGTCAATAGAGATAAGGCCAGCACTGCAACCCATGCCACCGAGATTATAACTTAGAATATTCCCTCTGAGGTTGTAGTGATTCACAATCATGGCAGAGAGCGATGGCGTGGGATTGAACAAGCTGCAATTCACCACCAGAATCCCAATATCCTTAGCCTTCACCCCGGTTTTTTCCAGAAGCTGGTCAATGGCTCCAAACATCACTTCCTCAGCCTCTTTCCTAGCCTCCGCCATGCAAGGTTTCGGTGGCAAACTCAAGATTGCAGGGGGCAGATATGTGTTCTGTCCCAAACCAGACCTCTCTAGAATCTTCTTCTGAAAGGACAGGTTCTCCTCGGAGAATGTCCCCGTGAGACCAGACTTCTCAACGAAAGTCTCCCTCGTACACGTGCAGTCCACGTGAGGCTTGTAGCATGCAAAGTCCACCAGATACACACCCCTTGGTCGGGTCATGAAGTAAAGGGTAGCAAGGAACACCATGAGGCTCGAACACACAGTGACTGAGAGAAGGTTGAACTTGAGATTCTCCCAGAGTTGGAGAAAGTCCTTGATGGAAAGGGTGGATAGATGAGCTGAGGCTACCCCAAGAAGGGGTATGAGCATAAGGTACATGGCGTTGGAGATTACATAGTGGTACCCTAGCTTCACGTACTTGAGCCTCACAGATAGCAGAAAGTTTGGGAGTTTATTCCTTCCTTTTGCTGCTGATTCAACAACATTAACAGTTCCCGAATTCGGGTTCTGATTCTTCTGATCTGCCATCAAGGGAAGAAAAAATTAAAACTTGTGACAGAATGGTTTATGGAAAGTTCGTGACTAAAAGAATTTGTTGTATGGAATTGATTATTGTGAGGAAAATGTAGAAGAAAAGTGGAGGGTGGTGCAAAAAAATGTGGGGGATGAGAAGGTTTTAAAGATTGTAAGTGGGAAAGAAGAGATGGGTAGTGGATACAACTACCCCAACGAACTTTTAATTGAGAACATGCAGAGGCATTCAATTTGCCAACTGGGAAAATACTGCATATTTTCTTCTATCTTCAAAAATCATATTATATATAATAAAGAAGAAAAAATAAATAAAAAATAATGTTTGTGTATGGAAGAAAATGCATGGACGTGAGAGGAGGGTTGGTTGGGTCAAAAGCGTACGTTGGTAATTGGTGAACTATAAACATAATGTATATGACAAGCTATTGCTTTCTGTCTTTCCTTTTATATATCTTCTTGTCTTCTCATCCCTTACAATTTTCTATAAAACTTAAACTATCTCTCTTTTACCTTTGAAATATGAAAATTAACTTTTTTTTAATGATCGAAATACTTCTATAAGTAGTAGGTTATGAAGGTGTAAAATATGTCAAAGAAAGTATTTTCCTTTAATTTATTCATGTATTAACGATCTTGCTTTAGAAAATGATTGTGGAAAATGTAGTAAAAAATATTATATTATACTCATGGAGTGTGTTTGTTTTATATTACTATAAATGTTTCACCACTGAAAGCTGTTCTGTGTTTTTTAGAAAAAACCAAGAAACCCTTAATACACAGTTTTTAGTCATCCTCTTGTAAGCCTTATAATCAGTGCTTAACTAATAAATTGATGCATGACTTTACTTCAAATGCACATGCTCTTTATTCCATAAATAAGTTCTAGAATCGGCTTAACTTTTCCCATCCCTGCATGAAAATAATTTTAGAAAACGTAGCCATAAAACTTTGTCTATCATCTTTTATTATTCATTGAAATTTATTATTAGTTTTAACTTTTTTACTCTCATTTTCCATTTATTATTAATTCTAATTTTTAATAAAATTTAGCTAATATATTATAGTGTTTCGATTCGATTAGACTCAATAATTTTTTATTAATGGACATATAAAAAATAAATAATGATCAACCAAAATTTCCAATATATATATATATATATATTATAGTAAGGAACTAATAAAAATATTTATTTCAAAGTTTGTTTATTTCATTTTACAAGTCAGTTTTATAAAGTTGAGTTAGTTGTTGTTAATTAGGTCATTATTGGACCAATCATTAATATTTAGTTCAAAGATTAAGATATATATGTCTCAATGTGAGAAATGTATTATCTCACCTTTCAGTTTATAAGTGGATGAAAATATTATAAGGTTTAGATACGCTAAAAGTATGCTATTTAACATGATATCATAGTCATAAGTTATAATCTATCCTAACTAAGTTTATTGTTTGTTGAATGTATTATTTTACCCGCTGTCAGAGAGCTAATTGACCATCCATTAATGTATAATCTGCTTTGCATAAATTGTTGAGTCATATTATTTTATTTTCACTATTTTGTTCATCTATAAATGCATAATTGTAAAAATAAATGGAATAATAGGATTCTAATTTATTCATAAACATATGGAAAATATATCCACAAATAAGTATTTTTAATTTGATTATTCTTCTCTTATAAGTTAGCTACTTACTCTTATAATTAAGCTATTATAATATAAGAAATTTTATATATTTACAGCAAAAATAATGGGATACAATTTACTTTCCTATCAATAATAATATATAAACGAGTTAAAGAAAAGAAAGAAAAGAAGTAAAATGATATCATAACATCATTATTTAGAAGAGGTTAATTTAAAAGGATAAAAGTTTATAGATGAGATTTATACGCTAGATGATAAATTTTCATATAAATTAGATATTGTAATAAATGTTAATTTCTTTTTTTACTTTGAACTTAATACTAATCTTTTAGAAATAACCAACTATTATATATGTATAACAAATATATGTATTATATATATTTTATTATATATATATATATATATATATATATATATATAATTTGATTATTATATAGAGTTAAATAATTAGTTCACTTTTATACTTTATATATTTGTTTTATGATTTTGATAATGTTTTAACGTAAAAATAAATTTATTATAATAAAACTAAAAAAAAACATGTAGTTTCTTATGATATTTAGTTTTATTTTTATTTGGGTTATATATTAAAACTGTAAAATTAGAGTGTTACAAATTATTATCATATTATTTTAATTTGACATATTTCATTCGTCCGTAAACACGTAATAATATATAAACGAGTTAGAAGAAAGATCATTAATTTTAAAATTAATTATGACGTCGTTTCGAGTTTTTTTTTTTCAACTGCTTTCCGTAAAATATCAGTGCATAAGGCTTAATATTAATAAAATGCGTAAAAATTATAAAACACAGTGATAAGATACATAAAAAATATAGGTTGATAAAATTTACAAAAGATTTAGTGATGAAACATATAATTAAGTGAATACAAAGTTCCGTCATCAATTTGATTTTACTTACAAAGGATTTTGTAATATCAGTTATTTTTTTATTTCAAAAATAAGATAATGATAAAATCCAATATAACATTATGAAACATAAACATAACTTAGATGGTTGAAAGCAATAGATAAGTTTGAAACTGTTTAAACCATAAAAATTTAAATGGGCTATTCAGATTTGTGATACACGTCTAGGTAGGTTTATGAAATAAATAAGCTTTGTTACTATCTTACTTACCTATGGAAAAGGTTATTAATAAGTATTTAAGTAGGGTTAAACATGTTTTTATCTCTTAATTTTCAGTAAATTTTGGAATTAGTTAATTTTGAAAGTTTGGACCAATTTAGTGTTCATCTTTTGAAATACGAGGATTAGTCCTTTTAATCAAATTTTATTAAGTTTATTTGACATTTCAAACGCGTTTCATAATAGCATTTGATTTAACATTAAAGTGAAAAATGTGTCAAACAATATAAACAACTCAAATAAAATACAATCATTAAATGTGTACGAAATATCAAATCAATGTAACAAAATTTGATTTAAAGGATTACGTCAAAATATTACATATTTCGAGATATGAAAGACTAAATTTGTTAAAAAATTCACGGAAAAATTAAATGACAAAAACATATTTAATCATAATTAAGTACTGTGAATACGCTGATATATTGATTCATAAATTAATCATTGTAATTTTATGACAAAAAAGTCTTACAAACCTTAAAAACATGTAATAATTAGAAGGCGAGAATAAACATAAGACATGTGTGAGGTAATTGTGCGTAGAAGAATGAGTGTTGATATCATATTCAATTCATTCATCATCCATCCAACAACAAACTCTTAACTATTTGTCTCTTAAATGCTAAACCTTCCCACCAAACACCTACCTATTGGTTGCAACCTCAATTTCTTCCAATTTTCAAAAAATTAACAAAGAAAAGACACGTTTTAGGGCATAACATTCTATTATTTCACACGAAACCACCTACCATACACCACTTCTATTTTTTATTTGCTTCCTAAGAAAATGAGTGAAAACAACCTTTCTTCTTTTTGCATTCTTCTCAACACATCAATACTCATTGCTATTGTTATGTTGATGAAGTCACCATTGTTATTGAGAAAATTGACACTAACTTGTTTCTATCGTTTGAAGGAGATTGAAAATTAATATATGTAACCTAATTCTGACTTTGATTGATGTTAATTACTTTGCATGAAATTTGAAAAGTCACCACTCTTCATTAAGACATCATTATGAGTCATTGTCTTAGAACAACAAGCCTTCACCCTCTCCAAAGCCACCAAAAACCTACAAAACCAATCATTCATTACTCACGACTTAGTCTTTGCTTACAACATTTTATCTTAAAAAATATCAAAACTATAAACAACTGGGTGTCATCTAACTTTATTCAATTACAACTTATATACTTAAAAAAAAAAAAAAACTTTATCATCTAACTTTAGAAAATCGAGATGTAACAATGGATTTCAAGTTTTTAAGAAGTTTGAATTATTTTAATGTATTTTGTATGAGTATATCTAAACATAATTTTATATCCATAAGTGTAGTCAAAAGGTTTTTGTATTTTTATATACATCTCAAAAACATGTTTTACGTCAATTCAATATATATAAATAATAGTTTTAAATTAATATATATCTTAGAGTAGTATATATGCAGACGCATGTATTATAAGTGATAAAAATTTTGCTTTATTAGATAAAAGTTTTACTAAAGAGATAAAATATTTAAAAAATTTAGGATATATAATTATTTCTTAAAATAAGTTTAAATTAATTATGTAAATTTTATTATAGTGCTGAGTTTTATCAATTTCATCAAAAAAACTTGACTGATAATTTTAATTAAAATAACTTTTTTTATTTCATTCACAAATTTGAAATCCGAAACATTACGAGTCGAGTTTCATTTGATCCAAATGCCATTTTTTTGAATAATAAATACATAAATGTTACACACATATATATATATATATATATATATATATATATATATATATATATATATAGTAATTATCAAGTTTTACATTAAGTTAGGAATTGTAGATGGAAAGATAAACCACTTAGGCGTTACTTAAGTATTGAGGTATCAATTTTTACTTAATGAACTATTATTTTAGGTTAAAAATTTCTTTTATGCTAATTTTTAACAATAATTGCTTTCATGAAAAGTTGAGTTACAGAGAAAATATTTTATAAGATAGATTAAGGTACAAGCCGAATGGTGATAGATAAGTAAAACTACCTCAAAGAAAAAATAATGGTAATTAAACCTTCACACTCTTTCACTAAATTGAAGTGTTGTATCATTAATATGATAACATAAGGAAGTTATATGGATAATATATATATTAATTAAACTTCATCTTTAACTTTCTATTTGATCACATAAATATTTTTTAACTTGAGAAGTAAAATTTATACGTTTTATTAAAATTTTGATAAAAAAATTAAAAAAATATATTTTACATAATTATTTTTCAAAAAAGTAAACTACAAATATATAAAAACACTATTATTTTTAACTTATTGAAAAAACTAAAAATTTGGCTATGTATTGAATGTTTTTATGTTATGTATATTTAGAAAAGAGATAAATAATTTTATTTAGTATTACTAAATTTATTCGATATTATTAATTAGTATGTACTTTGTAATGATATCATTGTTAAATAGTGTGATAAATACACTGAAAAATTATAATTGATTACGGTATCACATTACTAGTGTAAAAAAAACAAAAAATTAATCTAAAATTTTGAACAGCATAATCAATTATGTTGTATTTTTTTTTTATACATTAATCTAAATTTTTTAACAACATAACCAAGTACATGATTAAACTTTTTATTATAGCATAACTTTCGGATTGTATATAGCAAATACTATTACTAACTATTTTATTTTCGTATAATAAATGAAATTACTCATGGTTGTTCATTTTTTATGATTTGACAGAGAAAATATCACAAAAATATTTGCAAGTAACCCATCACGTCGTACAGTACTATATTGTTGTCAGGAAGTCAACATTTTTAATTTCTTCATATATATTATATTAATGCTTTTCACGTGATATTTTTATAATTTATTTATTTCGTCAATTTTATAAATATATGGTATAAATTTAAATATTCAACGTAAAAATCTATTCGATGTTAAGGTAATCAAAGTGAGAGGTTAAGTTAACCTTTTAGAATGACAATAGATCTCACTTTTTAAGAATTAAAGCATGATTTACAAAATTAAAAATGGAAAGATTTATAAGAATTAAAAAGGTTGAGATAAAAATGAGAAAAAAAAAGTATAAGAATGAAAATACTTAAATAAAATTTTGATCAAATTATAAGTAAGGATGAAGTAAAAATTCATTTTCATAAATTAACATTTTTGGTATAATTTTCATCTTCATCGAAAAAATAAGTATATTTGCACTTGTACTTGTTTATTTCAAATATTTATTAAATATGTTTTTAAAAAAGGTAATGAAAAAAAAATCACATTATCAAGTATTAAACAAAGTATACACGTTTTTTGTAATATTAAATATCAAAATAGAATTTATATTATGAATATCAAATAATAATGGAATAAAACTCAAATAATTATAAAAAAATAATTAAATATGTGTTATATATAAGTTAAGAAAATAAGAACTAAATAAAAAGTTAATATATATTTTTTATGCTACCTAATAAATTAAATATATTTTAATAATTTAAAATAAAAAATAAGTATGAAGTTGGAGATAAACAATGAGACAAAAATTGGATGAGATATGATAGAACATATTTCATAAAAAAATTGGGTCCTACTCGTACTTATATCTAATTAATATAAGGACTTCATGTAAAGGTAATCAAACTTAAAGTTACAAGAATATGTGAAAATATAAAGTTAATTTGGTGATTTTAGAAAAAAAAAAGGTAAGAGAGATTTTGGGTTCAACTCCTCCCACTAATAAATATTAAAAGTGGGAGATTACTCAATTAAAGTTTTGATGATGTCCAAAGTCAAGCAAGGTGCTGAAACATTGCCTCTAGTTATAAGTTAGATTTTTCACTTGAATAAATAGTATATGCTTAGGATTAAATGTAAACCAAGTTGTTTGAACTGCATAGATCAACTATAAAATTCTTGAATATGTGCAACACATAACATATTAATGGATTAGTTATTTAACTAATGAATTATCTAAATGTACTACAATCACTACAATCAAAATTCAGTCACGATAATCCATTAGGCAAAACACCTAATCCATTAATCTAACCAGCAAAATTATGCTTTTAAAATAAATCTCAACTTAGTTTGAGAAACATGCAATATTGAATCGGGAAGCAATTTTTGAGAGATTGAGAAACATTGAATTATTGCATTCTTGAGAGATGATCCTGTTGGGTATTCAAGGAGATTGATGATGAAGTCTATCTCATGCTTGGTATTAAGATGAACTGTAATATCTACACAACAATTAGGTGTATTCGTTCCTTATTCTTTTTGAATTACATTTCTTTTCATTATTATTCACTGTGTAGGTGAGTGTTTTTCATGCAATTGTGTGTAGCATTGCATTAGAGAGTAATTCTTGATAGGGTTATCAAGTTCTTGATGTCACGTGGCTTAGAATTATTATAAGGAGCATTTGTATTTCTTGTAAACTCTTTGATACAGTAGAAATCTTCTAGCTCGGGTTGCTAGAAGATAACTAGATGTAGATTCGTGTAGAATCGAACCGGTATAAAATCATTGTGTTCTCTTATTTCTTTCATCTCCAACGTTATTCCCAATTGGTTGAACTCATCCATTAACATAAAACCTAGAAAATTGATTAATGAGTCTACAAGGATTGAAAATAAAATCAAGATTCTTTTAAATTAGGAAAATATTTACAGAACCAATTCACTCTCCTCTTGATTGACATATATTAGATGTATCTTTTAACAATAAAAACCAACAACTAACTTTGTTGATAAAAGAAATTAATTTGAAAAAAATATAAGGATTTTCTATTGAAATTAATTTGAATTTCAACTGCAAATTCAATTATTATCTACATAAAATTAATATATTTTTCTTATGTTTATGATAATTTAATCCGAAAACTAATGTTATTATTCTTAAATTAACGTTATTATAATGAAAAGCATTACATGTAGACACAAATATAAATATCTTCATAAAAAAGATAAGAGTAACAAAATTAACTAGAAGAACCATCATAAACATATCGGAGATAGTATTTTGAATATAGGCTGAGGTGCCAAAAATCTAAGAATTAAACTACATAAAAGGCATTTAATGTTGGACCTTTGCATATCACTAGATTCTGTGCACTTTAAAATTAAATTGCAAGGCTGAGAACTTTTGAAATAGATTAATAAAAGATTATATATATTTATTTGTGAGTAATATAAAAGATGGTACAAGTACTTTTAAATGGACGCCAGTGTAAACAAGAGCTCAAAGATAAGGTGGGTTTTTAGTTATTTAATGGTGACAATACTATTAAAAACCTAATTAAAAATTATCAAGGAATATATGAAATCATTTAAAATATATAACAGCCACAATGTTTAAATGAATGGTTTTAACATTTTAAATAAGTGAATTGTTGATTTAAACAAAGAGACGATTTTTTTGGCCATCAGAGCTGTAAAATTTTGAACACTAATTAAGAATATGCTGAGCTGATTAAAATGATTAAAAATATTGTTTATAGAATTTACTGAAAAATATAAAGATTTAATTTCTGACCTTCTACAAAGCATTAAATATTTGGGAGTGAGAGAACAAGAGAACATGTGTTGTCGCAGCAATAATTAATGTGTATTATTGGAAAATTTAAAATCGTGTAGGAAAAGTATAAATAAAATGGACATGGATAACACAAGAAACCCCACTCCAAATGAATTGCTGAATACTCTTTTATCTGTGTTTGACTTTGGAGACATGTACGTAGTGCCATGTCTACAACATCCTAGCTGTGTTTTTACAACCATTGCAGTGCAATTTAATTCAATTTTTTCTTACAGCAATTATTCATCTACAATATATATATATATATATATATATATATGGATTATAAATATATTTTTATCTCTTAACTTTCAGTAAATTTTGAAATTAGTTTATTTTAAAATTTTAAACCAATTTAATCTTTCATCTTTCAAAATAGGTGAATTTAGTTATTTTAATCAAATTTTGTTAAGTTTATTTGACATTTCGAACATGTTTCATAATAGTATTTGACTTAACATTAAGTAAAGATGTGTCAAACAGTATAAACAACTCAAATACAGTCCTGAAATGTGTACGAAATATCAAATAAACTTAACAAAATTTGATTAAAATAACTAAATCCACATATTTTGAAAGATAAAACACTAAATTAGTCAAAATTTTCAGAATGAACTAATTCTAAAATTTACGGAGAAAAACATATTTAACCTAAATATTAATATGAGAAACTTACATTTCTTTCTCTTTATTATTAATTTCTCTCTCTGTACATGCAAACGCGTACCTATTATAGATTGAAAGAAAAAATGAGTCTAGATATTGGTTTGGTTCAATAATACCAATACGAACAATAACGTCACAGGATTAAAAGGTGTCTTTTTAAACAATAAATAAATATGAAAAATAAACACTCTTAACTTTAAAATAAACCAAAAAAATAATTATTATTAAAGGCACTAAAAGAAAAATGACACTGGAATGAAGAAAAGAAATAAGGCTATGCGTATGTGGCTTTGAAAGAGTGCATGGACATGAATATTTGAAGATTTTCTTCCTGCACCCTCATGTTTTCCTCCCGCACATATATAGTCTTAATGAAATCACCTAATTACCTTTTATTAAAAAATTTACACTACTTTGATTTTCAAAATTATACTGTGAATTGTACAATTCAGAAAATATTTATATTTCAGATTTTTTTTTTAAATTTATATTACAAGTTGTATAATTCAAAATATAAATTTGTATATTCGAAATACAATTTACATTCAAAATTATCTTTTAAATTTACAATTATATAGTTCATAATGAAATATTGTGGATTAATCTAAAATTTAAATTTATATTATAAATTATATAATTTGTAATATCTATATATAGTACAAACCAAAATATCTTTTTCTAATAATTTCAGTAGGGGTATAATTGGAAGTTTAAAAAATATTAAAGTACGGGTGCAGGAAGAAATTCCCTGAATCTTGAGTTAGCCTGGGCCGGCTTATGTACATTCCAGTTAATAATGGACTTTCAAAGGCTTAAAAGCCCAAATTAATATTATAAGAACGACATCATTTAACTGTTTAAAAAAGGGAGTTGAATTCAATTTTGTACTAAGAAGAAAGTGAGAATTTTATCCAATACATAGGTCTTTGTTTTATTCATAATGTTAGTGACAAATAAAACAAAAATATTTAATTACACACTTACTTTTTTCATTTGCAAACTCATGTTTTCCCAACTAGATCACATATATTATATAAAATCTTTTATTATGAATGCGTAAGACAATTGGCATGTGAAATTATTATTACATCTTAAACAAAAAGATTAAAAAAAAGAGGTATATTATTGATGATAGTCTTATCCTATTTCAACATGATCATCTTAACAAAACATGTTTATCCAAAATTAGAAAGGAAAAAAAATGATAAAAAAATTATTATTTTCCTAAACAACCCTAATTGTTATGTGACTCTAGGTCAAGCAAAAGGGCACCCAAGGCTTGTCTCATATTTTGGGAATTAAGCAATTTTTTTTTGTTTGTCTACATCAAATAACTTTTCTTCTTTTATTGTTGATGAGAAAGCTTAGAGAATAAAGTAATGTGACATGATATAGACATAATATCTAATAATCTCTTCTCAGTGGTTCAATTCAAACTATATAATAATATCTTCTTATTCATATCGCACTAACAAAACCCCATTTGCTTCCACCTTCTTTTTTAAATATACCTTTCAATAACTATTGCTGCATTTTAATTCTTTTTTTATTGCAGATATTTTTACTTTGATGTTGAGATGTAGGTTCAGATAATTGCAACTTCCATTAGCAAACGACATTGCACCTTCATACAACCATACTACTTATTATTATTCCTAATCTATATGAAAATTATTGAATAACAGATATTTTGAAACTAGAAATACTAAACATGTTTTTGTTCTTCTAAATATTTTTATATATACTTTTAATCTCTCTTTATTTTTTTTAATCTTTCTTAGTTTTGAAATATATGACTTTTAGTCTTTCGGTGTTAAAAATAATCCAAATATTTAATTTTTTTTGTGTGAAAAAGTTACAATTTAAGTCTTTTTTTTTTCTTATCGTTAAGAAGTGTATTTTAAGTTACTTATTTTTTTTATTGTTAAAAAATAGATTTTAAGTTTAATTTAACCCTACAAAATTAGTTTGTAAAATGATGTTTAGACTCACTTATATAGTGTAAATGAACATCTTTTGTAGTCACCCCTCCACGGAGACATAGTGGAATAATAGACTAAACAATCAGCAAATCTTGTTAGGATATGCTTAAAATCATAACTCTAATATCATACTAAGAAATAAACTTTAAGTCTAACTCAATCTTAAAATTAGTTTGTAAAATGAGTTTCTCACACCAATAATATAAATTAGTTTTATTTGTAATTAATATAAAATTTCTAACCTCTATTGTTTATATAATTTAGAGAACAAAATATAGTATATTTCAAGATGGAAAAGATTAAAAATAGACAATTTAAGAAAAAAAAAAGTACAAAAGAAAAACATACTTATAAACAAGAGAAGCACCAAGAATACAATTTTTGACAAAGAGAAAAGAGAAAAAGAATCCAAAATGAGTCTCATCCATAGAACATTACTGTCACAAAAAGCTTAACACTCAAGTATATAATTGGTTCATTTTTTTTTTATGAAATAATTGTTGTTTCATTTCATAAAATATGAAAGTTGTATTCTCATAATATGATACTTGTCAAAAGTATTACAATATCATTTCCTATGTGAAATCAACCTAACAGAAGGTTAAAGTGATGAAAAATTGGTGGTTATCTGCTTGGTACAGTTCTTAGAAGTCACAATAATCCATTTTAAAGAAATCTTTGCTTGATTTTATAATTAAAAAAAAAAGAAGGAAAGATGACTGATAAATAATAAATGAGTAAACATTAAAGATGTATTTTAAAGTTATTATTATTATTATTATTATTATTATTATTATTATTATTATTATTATTATTATTATTATTATCTCATCCTCACTTCTCAACGGACCACACCAACTATACCACCTGTCGGCTCATAAACTTTAATGGAAAATGTATTTTTATGTCAAAACTTTAATACGACAAATATGGTGATCATTAAAGACAAAAAATAGGAAGAATAAAACAACAATGTGTAATTTTGTCAATGGTTACAAAATCACATTTTATTTTCTAAATTTAGATGTTTATATGGCTAGTATAAAATTTTAAGTTTTATAATAAGGATGTTTTCTAAATGTATTCTGAAAAATATACGTATGATTTTATTTATGTGTTATAGAATTTAATATTATACCTAAAGGACAAAAAGAAGAATTGACTTGAACATTTACTTCTTACTTAATGAATTTTTAATATAAAGTAATTGTTTGTTAAATATAAGTTTAATTAAAGTTGGAAAAGATAATTTAACTCATAAAACTCGACAGGTTGGCTGAATTATTGAATCGTTTCTGTATGAAAAATAGAGCAAGTGTCACTTTATTTCATTGAAGAAATTAATAAAATATATATCATGATTACTCCGTTGATAATTGGTTTATTATTATACATTCTTACAGGAACCACTAATCCAACCTTCCAATACAAATTAATAAACATATTTTAGTTTAAATTAGTAAAAATATCTTCTTGTTACATCACCTTAATCAATTTAATCAAGTTTACCTCTGAGGTTTTTGGTCTTTGCACAAATCATATACTTTGGTTACATTAATCAACAAATTATCATGGTTTTACTTGAATATTACAAAACCAAAATAATTAAGAATATTGGTTTTTAGTTATTAAAATTTCAATTTTATTCCAAGAGTACGTTTTGAAAAATAATTTTTAAAATTTAATTGTTTTCTAAGTATTAATACTGTTTATAATTTCAAGTGTATGTTTGAAACCATAAATTATATTTGCAAAATAAATTATGAAAAAATAAACTGATTTTATGAATATGAAAGCTGTAACTTACTATATTATTTTTCAATACTTTCCTTTTTACATATATATACTCTTTTTCTTGTATTAAAAGCTTGCATTTAAATAAAGGTAATAACTATTTTAAAGTCATTTATCATAAAATTTATATAAATATTATCACAACTTGCATAATTTAATAATTTTAATTTGAAAAACTATTTTCAAAGTCTACCGCTGAAAATCTCCGTCATGGTATTGTGACATGTAGCACCAGACAAGTGGAATGATAATTAATTAAGGCAAATTCCCAAAGGAGAAAAAAAAGCATGGAGCCAAATAAATCATTGCATAAAATAATGATTAAGAATCTAAAATAAATAATTGAGTTAACGTTGTTTGTCACTTTCCTTAAATTAATATGTTAGGAATTAATTATTTTAACGGACAATGTCCTTGCCAGATGGCATCAAAGTATATAATTAATAACTTTTGTAAATAATAATATAAAACTGAAATAATTTTTTTAAAAATAATTTGTATTTTTCGCGTTCTCTTTTGCTTTAAGTATATTTTGTACGTTATAATTAAAATATTATTTAATTTATATATATGGATTAAATTGTATTTAATAATAATACATAAACAAAAAGGAGAAGTAAACAAATAAATAAATACGAGCTTTTTTGGACTTCTCTTATGACATATTGTTGGAAGTTTCTCTTCTTTCTATTAATATTAATCGTTTTTCTTTGTATTTTCATGCCTCCACAAGAACTATAATGTTTTATATAACCTAAGGTTTATCAAAGATTAGTTTTCTATATATGTTTGTGGTTTTTTTATTTCTCTTTTATCACTTTTATAACTTTTAACCATTCTGTATTTCTTCTGTTTTTAAAGTAAGACATTTTTTTTTCTAAGGTGTGCGTTTGCGCATATATATGAAATATATGTAATGATCAATTAGTTCTAATAATTAAGAGTGTTACAAATGATTTTCATTATAGAAAAATATAAGATAACAACATTAAACTGATATTTCTTATTTAATTATAGAAGAGTTATACTTATTTATCTTCATGACACATTAGATAATACTCATATACTCTTTAATTTTAAAATAAACATTCATTATCTCACGTATAAGTTGTAATAACCCATTTTCGAAAACACTTACACCCTTTATATTAGCAATAAAATGAAATTTCTCTTTATATTTTTTTTTTTGATAAAATAATAATTTTTTTTATATTTTTAATAAATCATTACCACTTTTTATTTAAAAATGACATATTAAATTAAACTTAATTAAATATTAGGTAAATTACAAGTTAGAATTAAAAAAAAAAAACACTTTTTTTTTGTAAATTAAATGCTTTAGTTATCAAAAAATTATATACACTCCTACTACGTTTTCTTTAACGTTATTCAATCGTAAATAGAACAAGAGATAGAACATAAGATATGGTGCCCGCATTTTCTGTTACAATAGATTTAGAGTAGAATACTATCTATAAAAAGATGCTCGTGTTGTTTAAGATCATTTTAAAATTACTATAGTAAAAATCTACCAAGATAATAGGAAAAATTTGTAAAGATGACTTGTTTTATTTTTCTCTAGGTATGGAATCTAATCGTTGCGTGATTTTTTTTTTTATTTCCTTCTCTGTATTTGTTTTTGTTAAAAAAAGTAGAACTTAGATATTCTTATAAATTTTAGTTTTTAATCAATTATGAAGTTTACAATTACTTCTCTCCTCAATAATTGAATCATGTAAAGAGACTGATATTGATTTGAATATTTATAACACATTAGAAATTGCAAGAATATTGTTTGATATCATTTGAGGATCATTGACAATTTGTTTAATGATAAAATAGTATTAATAAAAGTTAATTTTTATATTTTTAGAAGAAAAAAAAAATAGTAATGGGAGGTAATATTAGACCGTAGTAAAAAAAAAAGTGATATCAAAATATCAATGACTTTAGAAATTATATCAATCATTGGAATTTGTGCCTCTTTCTCTACGATTTTACTCGTTTCAAACACCAACCATGCTATTTTAGCATGTTCTTCCTCTTTGAGCAAACATATGTATCACAAACCTCAATGAAGGAGGCGTATGTATATCAAAATTTTGAAAATGATTGACACAATAACAAGACATATTAATCAATTATAGAGTGAGAAGAAGACAAACAAATACACAACTGAAGAGACACACATATATAATGAAATTTATAACGATTAAAATATCAAAAGTCAAATAAGATGTTTAGTGAAAGATGTACAATGATTTGGTGATGTGATTTTGTTATAACATAGTGATGATAGAACCTAAAGGGTGATTATTAAAATGAGAGACATGAGGAATGGGAATAAAAATGATGAGAAAAGAGAAGTGAAGGTTTAAACCATGGCGTCATGTGTGCATGGTGGCATGCTGTGTAAGGGTTGAAGCTTCGGAGTATACTGCGTTGTTCTTAATTACAGTATTATTAAACTCAAACACACACAGAAGTTGGTGAGCTACATTTGCGTAACGTGGCATTTCTGGGACCATAAAATGCAGAAAAACCAAATTGATTGGTTCTGTGAATGAAGGCGTTAACGTACTCAATAATGGTTGGTTAAGACAATAACCTAGACAGACAAAGGGTCTGAGGATGTTGGAAACGATGACCTACAAATTGGTGACACCTCATCATGTTTTCCGTTGTGACACAGATTCCTTGCCACACTCATGTTTCTGGACTTGTCTTCTTCGTGCCATGTATGCTACTCATTTATTTGGTCCCATGCATAACACTTGTCAGGGTTATTGTGATTCTCAAACTACCCTTGCATGACCCTACTCTTGCCCTACATACTCCATTTTTTATTTTTAACGTGTTTCATTTTTTGTTAAACTTCACGTGCAATTTTATGTTTTTACTAAATAACACTCAAGCTTTTTCTTTTATTTTTATATATATCAAAATATAAACGAATGTTGCTAAATTTATATATATTATTCATGATATTGATATTTCAAAACAATTTTTTCATAGAAAAATGTACATTTTTTTATTCATATTAGCTTGCGACCATGCGTAGGTAGTGGACCTCGTTTGTGTTTTTTTTTTTTTATTAGTAAATATATATTATATTAAAAGAGATTTAGGAATTAAGAAAAGGAATAATAAATAGTTTAAAGTGTAGAAAGATTAGATGATGTTGAACAATGTAAGGAGTGGATTGTCTAAGAAGACAAATGTTAGATGATTTAAAAAACTTAAACAGTGGACAATTTGAAAATAAGGTTAGACAATAAGAAAAAAATGTAAAGAGTTGACTCTTTTTATGTATAAAAAGTAGACGATGCACTAAAATATAAAAGTAGACTTTATAAAAAATACAAAGGTTAAATGATGTAAAAAAAATAAAGAATAAATGATATACATGCAAAACAATATAGAGAATAAATTTTGTAAAAATAAAAATATTAGATGATGTTGAAGATTATAAATAATAGATAATCTAAAATCACAAAGGTTAGATTATGCAAAATACGTAAAAAGTAAACTCTATGAGAAAATGAAAGTTGATGCAGAAAAGTGTAGTAGACGATCTAACACTATAAAAAATATACCATGCAAATAATGTAATAAAGAGTAAACTTTGTAAAAATACAAAGATTAAAAGATGCAAAAAGGTTTAAAGAGTAGACAAATAATACAAAGGGATGCCATACAAAAAGAAAAATGTAGAGCAATGGTATACTTTTTATTATTTTTATTATGATATTTATGTATTATTTATGATACTTTATATTGAAACAAACTTTTCATAAAAAGAATGTACATTAATTCTTATATGACACTTTACAAAAATATTTTTTAATATTATTAATACATAAGAATTAAATTCATCATTTTTAATATATATTTTAGAACTTTACTTTTTAATCTTCATAATGGTGTTTTAAATTTTAATCGACACACTAGGTATTAGATTATAAAAAGAATTGAATGTGTAGGAAATGAATCTCTCTGCTTTAAAATAAAAGGGAGTTGGAGTTTTATATATAATAGTTACACTTGAGAACAAAAATACACAAGCATTATTTCTCCTCTGTTTTTTTATTCAAAACGATAGAACATATAATATTGTTGAGTTTGACTAGCGAACCAATATTGAAATTAGGAAGAGAAAGAGAAAGTAAAGACTTCAAAGTGAAGCCAAGCATGAATCTCCGAATATTGGTGAAAATTAGATGAAACCAAACATAACCTGCGTGCGGTGGCTACCTCGTATCATTTGACTACGTTTTTTTTTATCAACCCACTTCAATTTTTTTTTTCCTATATTCACCTAAAATAGCACTCATTCGTCATCAACTTCTCCAAGAGTGATTTGTGAATATATATTTATTTTTTTAAATTCTGCGAACCTTTTCAAGATAAAATTATAATAATTGAGTGATGAAATATCAAAATTGGCAACGTGCATCACTAAAGATAAAGTTCACTTAAAATATGTAAAGTAAAGACGGTGTTTACTTTAGTAAATTTGTTTAGGACTATGGTTGGACAAGGTTTTTTTTTAATTATTATTATTAATTTATGGATGGTGAATGAAGTTGTATTTCCCAATGAATTGGAACAAGCAATAGTGATAGGCAACACGGCTCTATGAATAAAAGGAAATGAAAATGGTGGGTCTTATTAGTTAAGCTTTTTGTTTTAGTCAGAAAAATTAGTGACCATGGGATATTTGTTTTTCTTTTTTTAATGAACAATGATTGTGAAATGCAACCTTCTTGAATAAGTGACTTTGATTTTTTCATTATTCATCACTCATTAACTATACCTTTTTATTAATAAGTTTTGCAATTATAATGGGTCTTGACTTTATAAGAGAATGGTACTTTGCACACAAATTTTCTTTTTCTTTGGGTTGTTGCACATGTGATGTACCTCAACCCAAAATGTATTCAAAATAGATACTCAAACTAAAACTAAAATCAAAACAATACATACTTTTCTATATCCTCCCATCATTCAAATTCATAGTATCTATTCATTATTATATATATAAAGAGAGAAAGAATCTATTTACGTCAATAAGGAAATATAATAAACTATTACACTATTTTTATTACAAATTAACAAAATTTAAAATAATTTCACATAAGGAAGTATAATCAATGAAAATAATAATTAAATTGAGTATGTCACTTGAACAAGGACTCATGTAATTTGAGTGATATTACATAACTTCCTCTAATCACTTGAGTTGATATAGTTGAAGAGGTAAGAGAATTTATGTGTTCTCTTTCTTACTTGGGCAACCAACAATTCAAGCTTTGGGTTCCTACTTTATCGAGAAAATCCCATCTTATAACATTATAAAATAAGAATTAAGCACATTTTAAATCTAGATTAAGCCACACTTGTATATCCTTTAATCACATGAATAATAATAGGCCATTAAGAAATATAATAGATAAGTGATCACCCAAAAATACAAGATTAGATTTATTTGAATTAAACTCATTTTTCCAAAGATGAATTCATAACAAAATATGATAACTAAGATTGACAAAAGAAGACTGACGATGGATAAGAAGAAAGACAATAATTTTATAAGGTTTATTTGACTTGATAAAAACGATAAAAATTTTATTTATTCACCAAATAATAACAATATTAAGAAAATAAAAATATCTTAAAATACTCATTAAAAGGATCTAAAAGAAGATGGAGGGATTTTCAAAATGATATCTACTCTAAAAGATTATAACCATAAAATATATGAAAAAAAAGTATAGAATAAAATATATGAAATGATGATAGTTTGGTTTAAAATTAATAATTATGCGTAAAATTAAATACAATATTAAAATTTTAAAGAATTTTTGGCTCCATATAATAAATATTACTATTTTAAATTATATATAACTTGAAAAGCTCCCCTAGGTTACTTTTGTTAATACTGTCATTCGCAAAGAATCCCTTGTTTTGGTAAATTTTTTGGAAATATTTATATTTAAATTGAAAACTTCATAAAAAAATCCCTCTAATATTTTCTCTCTTTTTCTCTCCAACCTTAATATTTGAACTATATTTTATAATGATTTACTACTATATACTTCATTCTCAAATTACACTATTCCCATAAATAAATTATTCTAAAGATCCTCTTTATTGTGTCCCAACAAATACTGTATTTTTTTTTCCTTAAAACGATTTTCCAGTCATATCCTATGATATGAACGAATTATTGATTTCAATTATTAAACATAATTAACATACTACCAAAAAAAAAAAAAAAGCTCACCTTTTATTTAAGTCAAAATACGTTTATGAAAAAAAGTAAACAAATAATAATACAGTACTATTACCATAAAAATAACGTTCCCTTTCAGAAATAAAAAGAGAACAATATGTATTATTGAAGACGAATTTGTTCATTTGAAAACTAAGTAAAACCCTTCTTTTATATATTGCATAAATGCTTTAATAATTAGTAATATGAACAATATTTAGAAGAGAGTAATTAATATCGATTTACCATCACCTTTCCAAAACAGTATATTTATAATTAAAAATAAATAGGTTATTAAATTTTATGCGAATAATTAAAAAAATTTAAAACCTAAAAAAATAATATCAAAATTCTCTTGTTAAAAAAAAAAAAAACTCCTAACACACGATTCTGGAAGGGATATTTACGATTTGTTCAGGAGCAAAAGTGACACGATTCAATATACTCTAAAAAATTTGTTTCAATTATATCGTTTTAAAATTTAAGGTAACATTAATTACTTTTTTTTTACCTTTTATTTGATATATTTACGCGTTTAATATGAGAAACAATTGGAAGAAGTAAATTTATGATATTTATTGATTTTAAATATAAATCTTAAATGACAAGAAAAAAAGATACATAAGAATTTACGTTCTTTTAGTTATATCTTCAAAGTTTGAGAGAATTAAGGTAAACGTTAATCGAACTTGAATTTTGTTTCCTTCTTTGTTCAAAAGGCAAGGGCAGAATGGGAATGAGGAAAAAGAAAAATTGTATATATAGGGAAGCACACTCTGAGACCGTTGGTTGGCGTGGTAATTCATTTCCATAGCGATGGAAGCGTCGCCGCCACCAAACACCATCCTCGGTAGGTACCAGCTCACGCGATTCCTTGGCCGCGGCAACTTCGCCAAGGTGTACCAGGCGCGCTCACTCGTGGACGGCGCCACGGTCGCCGTGAAGGCCATCGACAAGTCCAAGACGGTCGACGCCGCCATGGAGCCCCGCATCGTGCGCGAGATCGACGCCATGCGCCGCCTGCAGAACCATCCAAACATCCTCAAAATCCACGAGGTTCTCGCCACGAAGACCAAAATTTACCTCGTTGTCGACTACGCCGGCGGCGGCGAGCTCTTCTCCAAGCTCTCCCGGCGCGGCCGCATCCCGGAGCCCCTGGCGCGGCGATACTTCTCCCAACTCGTCTCTGCGCTCCTCTTCTGCCACCGCCACGGCATCGCGCACCGCGACCTCAAGCCGCAGAACCTCCTCCTCGACGCCGCCGGCGACCTCAAGGTCTCCGACTTCGGCCTCTCCGCGCTCCCGGAGCACCTACGTGATAACCTCCTCCACACCGCATGCGGCACGCCGGCCTTCACCGCGCCGGAGATCCTACGCCGCGTCGGCTACGATGGCTCGAAGGCCGACGCTTGGTCCTGCGGTGTCATTCTCTACAACCTTCTCGCCGGCCACCTCCCCTTTGACGACTCGAACATTCCGGCCATGTGCCGCAGAATCTCCCGCCGCGACTACCAGTTCCCGGCGTGGATCTCAAAATCCGCGCGCAGCCTCATCCACCAGTTGCTGGACCCCAACCCTAAATCGCGAATTTCGCTTGAAAGAGTTTTCGATAACAGATGGTTGAAGGATAAGAAGCATGTTTGGTGTAACGTGTTGGAGGAGAGTGTGGTGGAGTCTGATTTATACAACAAGTGCTGCGACGGTTACAAATTGGGGATGAACGCTTTTGACATAATATCAATGTCGTCGGGGTTGGACTTGCGGGGGCTGTTCGAAACGACGTCGGAGAAGGGGAGGCGGAGGGAGAAAAGGTTCAGTTCGGAGAAGAGCGTGGGAACGGTGGAGGCGAAGGTGAAGGAGGTTGCGGAGAGGTTAGGGTTTAGGGTTGAGGTTGGAAAGAACGGTGCAATTGGGTTGGGAAAGGGGAAGGTGGGTTTGGTCGTTGAGGTGTTTGAGATTGTGTCCGAGTTACTCCTTGTGGCTATTAAAGTGGTGGATGGTGCCATGGAGTTTGACCAGCTTCATTGGGATGATTGGAGACTTGGCCTTGAAGATGTTGTTCTCTCATGGCATCACAATGAGTAATGTAATGCTTCCATCACCAGAGTACTCTGTATCATCACTGTTATAGAGTTTAGAATGATGAAGTCTTGTGTACATAAGCAGAATCAGTAGCACAGTTTCATCTCATCCTTTTCTCAGTATGTGCATATGATTAACTTTTGTTAAGTTATTTTATAAATAAATCACTCTCAATAAAATCATAATTTTGTTAAGCACATAGCATTTTTTGTTGGGCTAGAAATCAGCTCCATGGATTGAATGATACTAGTTTTCATTAAGGTAGAAGTAAGAATTACTTTCTCTTTAACTATATAATTATAAACAGTGTTTTTATGATTAAAATTCTATCGCCCACTGTTCTTGTACTAACCCATTTTAATGTAGAATATCAATTATCAAAGAGTTTTATTTTTTGTGTTTAACATGAAATGAAACCAGGTTTCATGGTATTGTAAATATTATGGAATTTTAATTATGCATAACTATTTAACAGCTATATTATTTCTATATTAGATATTGAAAGCATATTTCCCTTTTAACATTTAATCTCATAATACAGTATTTTATTTGTTATGATTATTTATAAAAAAACATTTAATTAATAGTTACAATTAAACTAAAATAAAAATTAAGTACAGAGATAAATATAAATTTTTACGGGTATAATCAATCATGCACCCCTCACTGTCCCTGTTTTGAAAACAATGTTCGGTTCTGTTTACTTTTCTATTTCTGTTTTATTTTAAAAAAATTAATAAGTATATATATTTCTATCAGAGTAAAAACAAAACTCAAACAGACTCACCCCATGATTATGGTGTGTAACACAAGCAAAAGAGATACCGCTATAAGAAAAAAACTTGTAAAAGTAGAGCTTAGATTTTCATTTATAGCACTAGGGTTATCATCTGGATGTATAACATCACTTCACTTTAACAATGAATACCTGGTAATTTAATGTTGTAACAAGCAGTCAGAATGTAATGTAAAAGATTTCTATGAATTAAAATTGAACTCAATAAACTATACTAAACAAAAATTTTAACAGTGTTCACGGGTACAGTCACAGACTAACTTTATGTTGGGTTTGGTCATGTGTTTAGCCAAACCCAAGCCTTTGACACATTGAATTTAGTAATGCTACCTTCCAGATTAAGAGGATCAAAATCATGTCTTGATAGCCTCTCTGATACGGGGGTACCGATGAGCCCATCGAGAGAAGCCTGCAGAATAAGAGTTAGAAAATGCAACTACCTCAAAACCCTTTGGTGCTCTAATAACTAGCATTAAAGTAAACATAATCACCAGATGAGATAATTTCCGAAAGATCCATATCCTCTTTAGTATCCTGCAACAGATTATAACAAACAATCAGGTGTTAGCACAGAACCCACCCAAAACTCGTAGGCTTGACAATTAGTAATGTAAGGGAATTCACAATGCACCTGTTCTGATGAAGTCAGACATCTTGCAATGAGCAGATAAAGAGTGCGAAGAGTGCTATAGTTGAAATCAGGTCGATTCAAAAGAGCCTCTTCTGATGTATATTCAAATACCAGTGCACAGATGCTTGAAGCCATCATCATACTAGACATTTCATCAGTGCTATCTACAAACCATGTTTCAGCAACTAAGTTAAGATACATGCTTTACTTCATACTGTCAATTCAACAAATGAAGCAATAAACAAATAATGGTACTTGTCAGAGATACAGTTAACAGTAAAAGGATCAGTCAGTAACACATAAAATTTCCATGGAGAAATGTTTCTAAGCATTCCATCTAATTTACTAGGATTTTCTAATTTTGAAAGTCATAATTCTCTCATGGGGCTTGATCACACTTGACATAATAAACATTGGACCAAGCATGGCAATATGAAATATCAAGAAGACACCAAAGTTTCTCCGAATTCCAATCTTCAAGATCTTGTTCAAGATTACTTCCCTTTCCTTTGGAGATTTGATTATAGTATCTCGGAATGATTGAACAATTCCCTTGGTATGTTTACACTTTTCAAGAATTTTATGTTTTTTTCTCCATTGTGAGATCTAATTATCAAAAATTACCTTCTCTCACATGAGAAAACACTAATTTTAATGGTTGCTGACAAGTATGATACCTGACCAATGAGCTAATGCTTTAAGAAGACGAACAATAGCTGACTCATCCAACATCATATGAACTTTGTCTTTCTACAGTAAAAAAGGTGATACTCGTGTCAAATTTTGCACAATCAATATATTATTATAAGACTGGTCACTATGACAAGAAAATCACCTTCAATAGTAGGTTCACTATTGTATCACACGCCAAAAAAATGCAACCATTATCCTCAAGAAAAGCATTTGACCCAACTAATTTATTGAAGCAATCTAAAACCTACAAATAAACACAACATATTTAGCAGCCAGACAATAAAAATTGTTCTGTTACTACTGTAATTGAATGATGTCATTGCAATTATTGAAAGGATTACAGTAAGAAGGAACAAAATCAATAACTAATAACGAGCAAAGATATTTCTTTATTTGACGTAATCAAACTATATCATATTTCCCTATTTAATATAATTAAATCATATCTTTAAGGCTTTCCATCAAGCTAGAGCACATGTATCATTAGTCAAGTTCCTTAAAAATGTCATCAACACAAAACTTCTTGATAGATTTAGCGAACATGTCAGTTGCTAGAGCTAACAAAGTCTATAATGACAAAGCTTCACACATTGATTGGGTGCAAGTGTGTAAAGATCACGTGTTTAGGAGCTTGAGGCCCATAGCAGTGGTTGCCCTTTAGTCAGGCAACGTAGTGGTCCCTCGAGAAGGGCGATGATGGCTCTGATTGCAGAGTCACACTGGAGGTCCAAGGATGCAACCGCTGCCGGTGAACCAAAAATGCTTGGATGGTGTAGCAGCTGCCAAGAGCAAAAATGATCGTAGAGTAGGAAAGATAAGGAGGAGAAAAAAATGATCAGAAGACATGACAGCTGCCAAATGGAAAATATGCTTGAGAGTAGAAACTGCCAAAGAGAAGAAAAGCTCACAAGGCATGGCGGTTATTAGAGCAAAAATGGTCAAAGAAAGCTGCGATTGTCAGAGAGAAAAAATGTTGCCATGGTTATTGTTTAGCCAAGATATCAGAATGACAGTCAATGGACGACAACTACAAATCAAAGTGACACAGTCAGTGAATGACAACTACAAATCAGAGTACAAACATAATTAAATACAACAGAAAAGGTGACTAATTAGAGTTTCAAATTTTTGTTTAAGGGAACTTAGCAGTAGAATAGTGACAAAGGATGTTGCGAGGATGATACCACTCTGATATCATTAAAAACATTATTCGTAACTGTGCATCTTATGCGCACTTGAGTACTCTTCTTTATAATAAAGAAGAAATAACAATAATAAGGAACAAAATCAATAACTAATAATGAGAAATATTTTCTGAGATATTTCCCTGTTTGATGTAATCAAACTCTATCTTTAACAGCAATAAATGTGAAAGCCATGTGAGAATATCAAGATGAACTACACATCATTCAAGCAATCGTTAGAATAACCAACATAAAAAAAGAGAAGGATAAATGGAAATTTTTAATTTAAAAATACAAGTATTGGAACCAAAAAATAACTCACAGCCTCAAGTCCTTTGCAAGAAGCCAAAGCTTTGCATCCTTCAATGTTCATAGTAATTTGAGACAGCATAGGTAGAAGAAAGCAAACAGAGTAGAAGGGCCTGGGACATAGAGTTAAATTATGCAAATGCTCCACTATAAATGAATTTTCTTTTGCCCATAATTATCTTTGAAGATACCTTTGTTCATCTTCACCTTCAATGGAAAGCATATACCCTAAAAGATCTTGAACCTTCTCCTTGCATGCTAGAGGCGCTTCTGCAAGATAGCTGAAACAAAAACTATCCACATTAGCATAAGATGAAGGAACAGGGTGAAAATTGATGAAACAACTATCTAAATTAGCTTAAGATGATCTATACAATTGCAATTGGCTTCTAGAAAATAAATTAAATCTGCATGTTTCTTTCCTGATACTACACATACACTGCGATGGTATGACAGTGAAAGCATGAATAATATACAGGTTAAGAAGGTCTATCATTGTTGAAACTTTTACATAACAAATGTCACACCAATATATGAAAGATGTCTTCCAGATATGATTTGAAATAAATCTTGTTAATCCATCAAGTGTCAAAGTAAACATAATTTAAAAGAAAGAAACGGTAAAACATACCTCCCAATAATTCGCACTGAAGCAAGTAAATCATCCCCTTTCTTTTGCCCATGTTCCTGTATGATTTCACCATTATAATTTGATATATGTTTGTAAGCAGGATAAAGAGAGTAGGAGAGAATAATACTATAATCGGATGAACTTTATATATTTAAGACTGCAGTACAAAGTATGGTAAAGAGAAAAACAACTTGTATAATGAAATTGAATTGTACAAAAGATAACGAGTCTCTGTTTACCCAAGTATTTATACTACAGCAGACTCGAGAGGAGTTAGTTATAACTGTTTAACCAAGGCTGTTACAACATATTAAAAGAGAGTTAGTTGTAACTGTCTAACCAAGGCAGTTACAGCCATCGAAAGATATTCTACTACTAGGGAATTATTTAGTACAAAGGAGTTATGCACTAACAAATTACATGAGTCACAATTGACACCAACAATGACTCTTAACACTAATAATTAAAATTACATTAAGCAATTAAACATCAGCCTTACCTTTGCATCTTCCAAATACTCTAGTACAACAGCAATTGTCTCGTTAAGCTGGAGAATCAGCTTTGTTAGTGTGCCTTCATCTAGGAGGTTTCCTGTAAAAGAAAGAGTACGATGAAGATGCATTATACTCAATTAACAAGAACTTAACCACAGAGACATGTTTCCAAAAGTGTCAGCAGCACTGGTTTCAAAATGTGAGACAAGTATCACATTACCAAGTAATTAAAATCCCAATAGAAATAAAATCCGAATTTCCAAATGGTATCCATATGGTTTACAATTGACAAAACTAGCTCACTATATTCACTATATGGGAGTATAAACAACTAAACCAGCATAATTAAAAATTACATTATGTTGAAATCTTTTAGTATCATTTGAAATGCAATTAAAAGCCATGTATTCATATTCTCACCCCTATACGTTCTAAAAATGCTGCTGAAAACTCTAGACAGCCTAATAATCATCACATTTAACAGATAATAGAATTGAGAAGAACCCATCCAGCCCAAATTTATCTTCTATACATACATACGTACATGTCTGTGTGTGTATTCAAATTAACGTTTGTGATGAAGCCTTAAATGCTAACTTAGGCACTAAAAGTCCAGCAATGCAACAGCTGACCAACCCCACAATTTGGAGAGTTTCCAGTTGAAGTAAGGGGCAGGGAATGAATGATGAGGTAGAAGAAAGAGAAATGCAGGATTTATGATGTGTGAATTTGGTCATAAAGGGCATCGAGAGGAGTGAGGGATGTCTTTTGATCATTGGTCAGTTATCGGGCAAAGGATTTTTTTCTCTGTAGGAGCTTTGGGTCTGGGCAACAAAACTCTAATTCCTTTGAATAGCCTTTTTCGTCTAAATAATACCTCCAGCAATTTTCTTACTCCAGGTTTGAGTTGTTATTGTCAGTATTGGTTATCAGTTTGTAACCCAAAATGTGAATCGATATTCATCATATGTGCCAAAATATCCATAACTATTTCATAATATCATATCACATCAATATGATCTCTTTTATTTAATCCTTTGCCTATGTCCCTATAATTTTAACAGTGTGGTCACAATTATAGATCAAGTGGACTGAATTATTGCAGAGGAACCATTTTCAGCTTTGTTACATTTTTCATTAAAATAAAAATAAAAAACAGAATTTAAAGGCTGAGTGGATTGAGTTTCTTTGAATATACCATCATTTTCCTCAACATTTGATATCAATTTTATTATCTTCTCAACCAAAGAGTAAGCAACAGCCACATTATGTCGCTTTGAAAAAATTGCTTCAGCAGTAGCTGAAGTATCCTGAGACGCTTCATATTTCAAATATGCCAACTCATTCAGTAGAACAGCAATTTCGACCCTTGACTGCTCCAAGACAAGCAACAGACACCTAAAATGGGAAGGGGTGAGAAAATAAACCAAGACGCTCACAACGCAGATGATTAAGAAAATTATTAGCAAGCACAGCTTACATGTCAGCTGAAGCTGGATCCCGTGCTTCATTTGTGTTTAGTTGGCTAACCAACCAATCTTCTCCATGCATGGAAACCATAGACTCGGCTAAAATGAGAGCCTGCAACCTTTCAGCAGGAGCTGTACATGAATAATAAATCAAGCAATTCATACAGCTTAGTGTTTTATTGTCTTAAAAAAACCATAATGCAGTACAGTAAGATTAAAACATGTGATATAAAGCTTCAGAATAACCATATAAAAGGGCAAAGAGGAAGTGCATCCACAACCTTTCCCTCAAACCAACCACCTTATTAAAACCAACTCTCCAGACTAGACAACAGCAGTTAGTCCATAAGGTGTTCAGTTTCTTGCAACAACAAAGCCTGCTGTCTTAAAACCTTTCAGTATGCAAGATCAAACAAGTATGTAACTTGTTACAGCATTTATATGGTGTCATTTATAAATACTGTAACTTGTATTTTATTTTTTCATTCATACTTTATAGCTTCATATGTTAGCACTTTTATTTGTTTTTTTTTTCCTTTTAACGTGATCTGCTGATGTGGCAATGAACAATTATTAAAATAGGGAACTGGAGAGGTTGGTTACAGCTTTTCATTTCCTCTGTGCGAGTGTAACCACCCAATGCATATATGTGCTGGTTACGTTTTGCAATAGACAGATTACCATCAAAATATTTTTTCTCAGTGTCACATCTCTGTTACTCTTATCCTTGAACACAGGGAATCGTTCCTAAAATTTCAATTCCCTAGTCCATTGGGTTTTCTATACTCTCAGAGTTTATTCTCCCTACATACGTTCCATCTCATCATGCTTATCAGCTGAGGGGAAATGGCTAAAATTACAACTTTTAAGAACCTAATGAAGGAATGCATAAAGAGAAACTGAAACAACAGGTAAAATGAACTGTGCACATAATTAAGCAAATTGTCTCAACATACCAACACGGTTCTGCAGAACAGCCATTATACCAGTGCGGATATTGGTTGACCAGCTATCTTGAGGAAGTAATCGTAGGGCATCACGAAGTTGTGTCTGAAATGTGAAGTACTTGTAGTCAATTGCAAGGTAAATGAATGAAGTTGCACATACATAAATTACAAAAATAGATATCTTATTATGCTCAAAGTATATAGATTTGAACCCAAGAAGGTCATGAATTCAATTTATAAATTTTTGGTCATCCACAAGGCAGATTGGACATATTGGTCTCCTAAGGAGCATAAACCATCAATTCAAAATAGACCCTTTATATGAAAAGGTTCTATATTATGAACCAAATACTCCAACAAGCAAATGCACTTGATTTACACTGCAGAGAGATGACTAGAATATGGAGAACAGCATCTAATTTCTTATCTAGAAGTAATTTGATAAAATATCAGGAAAGAAACAACTCTAAATAAACCAAATTCCAGTGCCATATCAATTTAAGTAGATTTTTTATCTTCAAGTATACTAGAATATCACTACACCATAAAACCATGCCTGAAGGAAAACAGAGTAAGACAAGATCACATACCGAATCTTTTGAGGTAAGAATGGCATTCAGCAAGTGGAGTGCTTCAAATTTTAAGGAATTGTGCAAGACAGCAAACTGCCTTGCTAATGCTGCCACCTGTAGAGGGACGTGTCAAAATATTGCTTCACCAAAGACATTATATATGTTTATTTCATGATGCAAGATTAGTTAATAAAAATGAAAACAAATTAAGTATAGAATAGAAATATTACAGAAGCACACTTACAATAACTGAGATATCAGATAAGTCATTATTCTGGATTATTTCAAAGGACATCCTACCCACAATCAATTGCAGAAGTTTGAAAGATAATTCCATCACATGTGAACCTGCACAGTGGTTGAGAATACTGATAAGTAAACAACAATCAGGAGCACATGTTTATAATTCACATGTTAGTAGATGTGTTTATGTACGCACTAAAATGTGGTAATTACAAATAAGAATTACTGAATGACATAAGACGAAATCTCGAGAGAGAAAAATTCTCGGGGACACCAAAGTTATAACCGTAAACATTTTTGGTGATGAGCAGGGGATCAAGCCTTGAAAGTTAACACACACAAAATGATAAAGAATATTCACGTTGAGGATATGCAGCATTCTGGACCAATATCTTGTTGATATCCGTTCCAGAGCTCAAAACACAGATAGTACAGCCTTGTTTACCAATACATTCCATTCCTAACTGTTGTACATACTGTGTTAGTGTATTACCCCAATATAAAAAATTAAAATACACTAACTGCCAATGGTTTCACTCAGTCCCTTACTTTTCAGTACGGTAAAAGCAAGCATTACCAGCAGGCAATGGATTCTTACCGTCTTGCAAAGCACTCATTTGAGAAGCTAGTACCTTGATGCCTCCAGATTCACAAAATCTCGTGATTCCATTTCCAGAAGCAGCTGACACCAAGTACAAAAACTCATAGCATTCTTGAAGAACAGACGAGCCAGACCTTAACAAGAGATTAAAAAATAAACAAAAAAAGGACTAGCTGAAGGCAAAATAAGGTGTATGAAAGCAAGTGTAGATCATTACTGGGTGGATATAACTTCTAACACAAGTGGAATATTCAAAACCATGTCCTCCGAAGAAGCTATATCTGGAACGCGACAAAATGCAGCAAGCACAGTGATGGATAGGCTTAAATATGCATCGCGATTCTCATTGACGCCACTTCCCATACCTAATTCAAAAAAGATAGTGTGAAAAACACATTAGAAATGAATAGAGAAGGAGCAGGAAAAAAGTTAAGTACCAGTTCTAAGAAGGCGATACAGAAAGCGAGGGCCAACCGCATCATACACCCTCCGAAGAGAGTAGTGATCCTCAGCTTTGCAGAACTTGGTGACCAGAAGTAGCCCAGCAAGACGCTGTTCGTCTCGCTCTCCTTTCAGCAGTTTCAAGCAGTCCTCCAGATTGGGACTCTGAGTTCCCTTCATTCATGAACACCATTTACAATTTAAACATTCAGAGAACAGAGAGAAACAACGGAAAATGCATCAATGAAAGTGGTGTAGGAAGTACCTGTTCAGGTTCAGTGGAAGGCTCCTCACTCATCTTCTCCTCAGACATTGGTTCAGTAATTGTTATTGGGGATTCAAACGATTTTCACCTAAATTAAACTGTAATAACTGTTATCACAGAGCAAGTCACAAATTGAAGTCCACCTACAAAGCAACCTATCGGGAACAGGGAAGCGACGGTGTATTGCCGGAAAACGCAGCAGAGATGAATAGAGAGAAAAGAAGAAAGGACTAGAGAGTGAGAGTTAAACGAAATTGAAATTAAGTAGAAAATATTATTCAGTATATCAAAATATATATCAATATCTATATATCTATATCTATGTATATCTCTATCTATATATATTTTGAGAATATGAAAACAAAGTTATTATATTCAACGTAATTCTGACTTAAAAACCACAAACAAATCTAAAGCTCAAAATTTTAAAAAATATATAACTAGGAATAGAAGAAAGATTTATAATATAATTTGTTCGGTGCAGGGGAGCAGTGCAGAGCAGCAGAAAAATAAGGGTGAAACCCTAATTAGTGAGTTTTCTTCACTCACGCACACTAAACCGCTGTCGTTTTGGGTTTTAATCTTTTAATTTTCGACACTCTCATGTTTGTTTTTATTTTCAAAAATCATATTTGAAAGAATTAATGTTTCTAAAAAACGATCCTTAACCAAAGTTTTCACAAAATCATTCTTTTAACAACTTGAGAATTTAATTCTCCCGTACTAAAGTAGCGGTTTTACTGCATAAAAGATACTCAATTTTTATAAGCAGTTTCTGTTTTTTAAACACTTCTCAAAGGAAGTGCTTTATGAAAAAAGAGAGAGGGTATTTTAAGGAAAACACAAAATTGTGTGGGAAGTGCAAACATAGTACTTGAATCTGTTGAATCTGTTGTAGTTGAGTGGTTGTATTTGTTGGTGATGGGAAAGGTACGATGTGGTCTCTGGTCACTTCCAAAGGGATTGTAGAAATTGGCAAGTTGGGTGTGTATGTGACTGCCAATCATTCTTAGGTACACTTTCGCCGACAATCCGCGCAACCTCAGCAAAGCAAGTTCATGCGAAATGTATTCTCCTAAACCCTCGTCTTGTTCCTCGTATCTAATCATCTCAGGGTTTATTTACTTTAAACCATGCTCACCAAAATATGTTCTTTTTAAATTCTTGATTTTTAAATTTCATGAGGATTGGGTGGCCATGGTACTGTTAATCCCTTGCCTTCCTCTTTTTCTGTCAATGTTTGCAATTTTGTGTCTCTGTAGAGTGAGCTAGGTCAGTTTATTGAGGACTTCATAATCCCTTTACTTGATTATTCTAATGTTTTTAACAATCTTTTTAGGTTAAAAATATAATTCAGCCCCTACTCCAGGCACAAATTTTCTCTTTGATACTTTTAAAAACCTTATTAAATTAGACGCAATAGTGTAAAGGTCACCGATTTGGTCCTTGTTAAAGTTAATTTTCTTTATGTATTCTTAATTTGGTCCCTATAGATTCTTAATTTAGTTCCTTATAGGTAGGAAGAAATTTCAAATACTGATAATGTTTGCAGAGAACGATTCCGCAAGTTTTTATGTAAAGCAACTAAATTGAGAATTGGCAACATATGTAGGCTTTGGATTTTATGTTAAACCATAATGTTCTGAGTTCTTGATTCCCTTTCCTCAGTCTTCACTTTTTGGAATGCGAGATTCAAAATCGAATTGGGTGTTCTCCCAAACATTCCTCATTCTCGGTAAAGTCTTTCTTTCGCTCCCTCTCATTGTGCACTTGTTGCTCTGGCCGGGTTCAGAGTTCTTGAAATCCTTTCCTCACTCTTCACATTCCAAAACTGAGTTTAATTGAATTTGAAGCGTATAGATTTCTTGTGTTTACGATCACATCATGTTATACACTCATTTTTATTTTTGTTTATTATTATTATAATAGTTTTACTTTGTTAACTTGTGTGTGCTTCTAGTGGGATAAGGCTTTTGTTGTTGTTAACTTCTGTGCACTAATAAGTAATACACTTTTTATAATGTTAGAATCTCTTGCTACTCACAAGCAATACTAATTCTTTTTAAATTACAGCTTTTACTGCCACTCTCTGCACCTGTTGGCGTGCTTGCAAGTCCTATTTGAAGTGATTGGTGGGGGAAGATCGAAGTTTTGCTTTGAGATAATTGACATTGATTTTGTGAATAATAGTGAGTAGGCTGTTGGTTGTCACTTCTGTGCACAAGGGCAAAGCCAGCAAGCATGTGGTAGTTGTTGTTTTATGTGAGAAGAAAGAGCATAACATTTGTAAACTTTTGCATGCAGCATGGCAAACAGCAAATATGAGTATGTCAAGTGTTTTGAAGTTGAAGACGAGGTCATGTTTCCCAATATCATCCTTGTTTGGATAAATGCCTGTAGCCTTCACAAACCTTATGATCTAAACGCATTGAAGCTGATGAACTCTTGTGCCGTTGAAATTCTTGAAGAGTATGCAGATGTAGTCCTTGCATATGGATTTAGCAATGAGTATACCTTTGTATTGAAGAAGACCTCCAAGTTTTACGAAAGGCGTGCTAGCAAAGTGTTATCCATCATTACTTCTTTTTTCTCCTCTGTCTTTCTGAGAAAATGGGGTGAATTCTTTCCGCACAAGGAACTGCAAAGTCCTCCTTCCTTCCACGGGCGAGTCATACCTTGTGCGTCCATAGAAGCCCTTCAAGCGTATCTTTTGTGGCGGCAGAATATTTGTCATTTGAGTAATCAACATGAGCAATGCCTTTGGCGTCTTGTTGAACGTGGAATGAATGAGAAGGAAGCATGGGATTTTATCAAGGGTTTTGACAAAAGTGAGCTAAACAATCTTTTATTCGATGAGTTCAATGTCAATTACAATACACTGGAGCCAATATTCCGACAAGGTTCTTGTGTTCTGAAGACAGTGGTAGAGGATGTTGTGAAATACACAGATAACGGTGCTCCAATTAAAAGGCACAGACGGAAGATAATCACTGTGCATTCCAAGAAAATAGCGGGTAAGAGATTTTGGAATGAGCATACCGTTCTTTTGAAGGAACTTGGTGGTTTTATCGAAGAGATTAACAATGTGACTCCAGAGTATGTGAGATCCTTTGAGTTTGATAGCAAATTGATGCCGTCTACATGGATTGTAGTTCGAATAGATGGATGCCACTTCCACAGATTTTCTGAGGTACATGAATTTGTGAAGCCAAATGATGATAGAGCCCTTAACCTGATGAATTTGTGTGCAGTTGCTGTCTTAGAAAAGTTTTGGGAGGATATAGTCTTTGCCTATGGGGTTAGTGATGAGTACAGTTTTATTATTAAGAAAACCAGTAATCTTTACCAAAGGAGAGCTAATAAAATGGTTTCAGCAATTGTGTCTTTCTTCACATCCACTTATGTGATGAGATGGAATGAGTTCTTCCCACAGAGAGAGTTAAAATACCCTCCTTCCTTTGATGGGAGAGCAGTGTGCTATCCATCTACTGAGATTCTGAGGGACTACCTTTCATGGAGACAGGTGGATTGCCACATCAACAATCAATATAACTCTTGTTTCTGGAAGCTGGTTGCATCTGGAAAAAGCAAAAGGGAAGCCCAGAATAGTTTAAAGGGTGGTCAGTTGCAAAAGAAAATTGAAGAATTGGCTATTGACTACAATAAATTACCAGTCATGTTCCGACAAGGATCCTCAGTTTATAGGGACAAAGTAGACACTGTTCTAACTCACGAGGAGAATGGTAACTCTTTTGAAAGTAAAGGAAAGGTCATTGTAGAACATGTTGACATTATTGGACCAACCTTTTGGTTGGAACACTTAAACGTCCTTGATGAATAGCTGTATATGTTGTCATTGAGTCTCCAACTTAAATTTTTACTTTTTATTGTAGCTGGAAATTTTTACTGGTTTGGTTTCACGTTCTAGGTTTTATATTTATATTTTCTTATTTAATTTGCTTGAAATCAGAAAGTGCTACATATATTTTATTGCTTATAGTACAAATACGCATGCCAGTCGTAGATCCCTTTACTCCTCCCTTTCCAACAATCGAGTTTAGTTACATCATTGCTGCATATGACCATGACTACCAAACTCAAAAGAACAATAACCGGATTTATATAAATTAAAATAGATAGGTGCAATAATTTGTATATATGTTTAAAACCACCTAAAACAATGCAGTACTGTGATTGATGAAATGCCAAACGGAAAACTGAAAATGCACAAGATGTTTGACAAAATACATAAGTGAACTAAAACAATGTTTTATGCAATGAAAATGTTTGGAAAACAATGTAAAATTTACAAAATCACAGTTGAAAACCAAATTTTGCAGTAAAACCAGTCTATCAGCGTGACAACAAATACTGATCTGATTTTCTATGCATAATTGAGTTGAATGTAAAATGTACATGCAAACAAGTTTATTATCATCTTAATTAACTAATGGAATGTAAAATTTAACTAAGTAAAGCATGTAATCATGGGTATTTCTTACCAAACAAATCATCAATCTTAATCAGGTTTAGTTTGACAAAAACTAGAAAAAACGGTGACAAAAGGCTAATGAGAATTTACTCAGTTCATGACGTTTTGATAGTAAGTTACTATTGGTATACTATTAACATTTCCCTTAACAAGATTTTGCATGCTGTTTCTTGTTTTTACAGTTCAACACTTAAAGCCAACTATTTTCGCTCCCTACACGTTACATAAAGTAGATGCAGCAAACAGAGCTCACAATTTTTAACATTTTCCTAAATTATAACTTCCACGATGTAGACTAAAATAGGAGCAGTGCACCAGTTTATGATATAAGTAGCAAAAAACTCCACTTCCCTACGGACAATTTCAACATTAATGCTTGTAAAAAATGGTGTTGGGAGAACTTTACCCCTAATCCTAAATGACATGACTCAACATGGATAAGGTTTGATCTAATGACTAGTAAATACTAAGCGTATCAAATAAAGTGCTAAATCCAAAATTTTTGTAATTTAAAGAATGAATCAATAGCAAAGCCATTCATTGTTGTACATCGTAATTTCTCTAAGGCTACTTGCGTTTTGTAATTTTTGTAAATACTTTCTATAAGTATGACGATTACACTTGCGTTTTGCAAATTTCTCATTTTGTTTTTTTCTTTAGAAAGGATGTGGCATGCAGAAAAATCTTATCAACTTCATCCAGCTTTGGTAAGTCTTGGTCTTTTTGCATGTTTTTTGAGTTTAGAGACATTTGTCGTAGATGGTCCTCAAAATTATTTGTTTCTCCATCGCTTTGCTCTGGAAACTTATCAAACTCGTCCAAATAAAGAGGTTTTTCCTCTTTGGTGAAATTCTCTACATCCGAATCCGTCTCAAATATATCTGATAAGTTATCAGAATCAGAATCCAATTCAGAGTCCATATCTGTCTCATCTTCTGTACATCCAGTGTTATCATCCATCAACTCTTGGTGTTTATCTGAATTCTCTGACTGAAAATTTGAAATTCTCTCTCTGTCAATGTTCTGGATTGTGTCAGAAGCATATGTATTACTCTCTGCTGCACTTTTAAATTGCGCTTGCAGAATTTCAAGTTCTTGTTCTAGTCTTGGAATATGTCTCCTCACAGCACGGAGAGCATCCCTGTATTTAGATTTATCCAATGCCTGCAAAAGATGAGAATAAACATCATCAAGGCACTGAAGAATTTTTAAAATAAACAGACAAGTAGCTTGAACAGGAGTGATTGTATGTACGCATCCAAGGTCCGCAAATGCAAAATTTCAAACATAGTCTGGTTGTGCAACTGAAGCGTTATGTTGTAGAAATTTCAACATAAAGTTCTGGACAATGAAAGACCAAGAACTGTTGGAGGATTTTGAAACCCCACACCCAGTAAACTCAATTTCTATTCTGTATTAAAAAGTGACTAAAAATTGAGTACACAAACACCGTACCTTCTTTCTCGAAAGAGACACTCGTGGAGACATAATCTCTGTTGGTGGTTGGGAGTAGTTTTTCCCTCTGTACATTATTATTGTGTTATCTTCATGAATGTCAAGCACTATACCTCCAGTCAATCTTGCCAGCTCAACAGCAATTTCCTTAACCTCCTCTGCTGAAAATGTCTTCACCACTACTTTCAAAGTCTGATGTTTTTTCCAATGCAGATGCATGTTCAAAATTACACCTTGGTAAATTCCTCGCCTTCCAACTGGCACATAATTTTTGCATTTAAGGCCCATCTTTAAGAAGAAAAAGTGTTCTTCTGGTGTTAATATCTCAGGATCGTGGGTTGTTTCTGAAGATTCAGAAGGCTCAATCTTTTTTAGGGCTTCACAAAGTCTCTCTTCTTTCTTTCGAGCCTAGAATGACAGAGAAAGCATTGTTTGTTCAATAACTGACACAACAAAATCAAATTGAGTGCTTTCATAACACTTTTAACTCTAATGACGTATTCAATTACAGAACAAATAGTTTGTACACAGATACACTAAGATCAACCTTCGTTAGAGGACAAAAAAAATGTCTTGCTCTGATAAACACATGATGTTGTACCAGGACAAGAAAAATTATTGGAGTGGGCAGATTGGGAGAGTATTCAAAACCATGAAGCTGTTTTGTGTATATTTTTATCTCTGGATCACAGAAATGGACAAGATAGCTTCTTGGTCAGAGTTTTGGTTCAATGCCAATTATAATGGTTATGTCAAGCCTACCCATTTTAAGACGATCTATGGTAAGATCCACTCCTCCTCCAGATCCAGGATGTTTGGGGTCTCCTCAGCAGACTGGGAGAGGACCAGGATCTCATGAATACCTGGAGGAGGGATTTACCTCAGGTATCTTCGCCTATGTCTGGATCACTTCAAGCAAATGGATGTCCAATGAATAATACTACATTTCTTTTCCTCATTTTCATTCTACTCTTGATCCAATTCTACCACTCATATATAATAAGCTTATTACACAGAACCTCTTCCTCACCCTTGTTTGTGAAAGATAAGTGGGGGTGACATTTTTTCTCAAGGGCCATTAACAAAGGGTAAGCAACTAAAATGTTGAATTGAAAATGTGAAGTTAAAGCTAATAAGGGTAAGAGAGAAACTATGAATGGATATCTCCTATTCAAGCAATGAAATGTCTCTCAGTGCCCAGGTTT